>Ga0164241_10000511_pt1 | contig 69482 bp, 69 predicted proteins | sample OricomyardsoilBY_FD_108780 | JGI IMG/M metagenome (GOLD analysis project Ga0164241, IMG submission 108780) | Backyard soil microbial communities from Emeryville, California, USA - Original compost - Back yard soil (BY) | ecosystem: Environmental > Terrestrial > Soil > Unclassified | place: USA...
CGCCAACGAACAGTTCCAGGCGGCCGGCCGCGAGCTGACGCTGAAGGCCATCCAGCAGTACGAGCCCGAGGCGCTGAGCGACGCGAACCTCGCCAAGATCCAGGCAGAGCTGGACAAGATTCCGGCCAGGAACTGATCACGCAGGGCATGGGATGAGGCGGCTGCTGTCTGTATCACTGGCGATACTCGGCGTCTGCTCGCTGCCCGCCGCGAATGCGCCGACCGCCGCGCCCGTGGACCAGTTCATCGTCCTGGGCTCTCATGGTGGACCGGTATCGGATCGCAACCGGTCCCAGCCCGCCAACGCGCTGGTTGTCGGGCAAAGGGTCTACCTTGTCGATGCCGGGGACGGCGCGGTCCAGCAATTGGCCCGCGCCGGGATATCGCTCGCCGCGGTGAGCGGCGTGTTCATCAGCCACATCCACATCGACCATACCGGCGGCTTGTTCGCTGTGCTCGGGCTGCGGCACCAGATGGGATTGCCTGGCAAAATCACCATCTACGGCCCGCCGGGAATCAAGTCCATGGTGGACGGCCTCATTTCGGCCGTCGTGCCTGAAGCCGAGTCCGGCTATGGCGTACCCGGCGAGGACTACTTGCCGCCGCAGAACACCGTCGAGGTCGTAGAGGTTCGCGACGGCGCGCGCATCAAACTCCAGGATCTGTCAGTGAGCGTTGCCGAGAACACCCACTACAGTTTTGCCAAGGGCAGCGACATGGACCGGCGCTTCGCCTCGCTATCCTTTCGCTTCGACTTGCCCGCTCGCTCCATTGTCTACACGGGCGACACGGGACCGAGTGACGCCGTGACCAACCTGGCGCGCGGCGCGGATCTTCTGGTCACGGAACTGGCCGATCCCAAATTCGCGGCCGTCTTCGTCACGCCCGGACCGGGCCCGCAGCCGAAACGCGCGCGCGAAATGCACGAGCACATGGTCAACCATCACATCAGTCCGGACCAGGTCGGGCAGATGGCGGCCAAGGCAAAGGTAAAACGGATCGTGATCACGCATCTGGTGGCGGGCCGTGATCCCAATGTCGATACCACACCGCTCGTAGCCGGTGTCCGCAAATGGTTCGAGGGCCCGGTCGAAATCGCTGCTGACCTGAATCGCTACTAGGCTCGATGTCATGCGCCATGGACGCGCCCCAGATCATCCAGCGTTTCCAGGCAGAACGTCAGCTCGGCGCGCACGCGTTCGAGTTCCGCGCGCAACTCGGCTGAAGATTCACCCGCGCTGATCAGTTCATCCAGCGCTTCTTCACGCGGTTCGAGCACATCGAGCCGGGCATGCAGCCAGACTTCCAGATCTTCCGGCGCCACGGGCTCGACTACTCGCAGTTCTCGCACAGCATCGGACCGAACAGCGCCATCTGCGCACGCTGCCACTGGACCGGCGTGGGCCGGATGGTGCCAAAGAGGAGGAAGGCCTTGGCGCGCAATGCCGTCATGTCCTCCGCACCCAGTCGCGGGGCGCGATCGTCTTCGCGGCCCGGGTTGGCGATGCATTGCTCGTCGAAACGACGCAGCACCTCGAGCGCACCGGTGAACTCACCGAGTGCGGGCTGGCCGCGAACACCGCGATGCTCGAGCACCGTGCGCACAAAAATCACCTCGAAAGGCGTGAGCCGAGGTCCAACGTTTTCGGCGACAGCGACGGCAGCAGCGGACATGGGGCCTCCTGGGCAAGAGCAGCGGGATGGATACTGTATATCCATACAGTCTTCTGCCGTCAACCCTTGCCGAGGCGGTAGCGCGCTCGCGACTCTACCCGGCTGTAGGCCGCTTCTGACCCCCGGAATGCACAGGCCTGCATTCCGGTAGAACCCGCGCCGGGGAAAGATGCTGGCATGGAAAACGAACTGCGACAGGTACGCGCCGCCATCACCGACGTCTGCGGCCGGCTACTCGATGTGGAAAAGCGCCTTGAGGCCGAGGATCGCAGCCGCATGGGCGAGGTCATCCAGGCTATCGAGTCCATCCGCGGCGAGCTCAAGTGCATGGGCACACCGCCGCCGGCCCCCAATGAAAAATCACTGCAGAAGGACTCGGTCCTGCGGCACGCGTCAGAAGTGGAATCCGGCGAGTACGACATGCAAGGCTGAGCGGGAGGGCATCATGGCTTTGAATCAACTCAATTTCGAAGACGAGCATCTGCCGGTGGCGGAAGAAGAGCTGCGGCGCCTGGGTTACAAGGTCGCCGTGTTCTCTTTCGACTACGTGCCCGAAAAATACACCGGCGCCGATGTGCCGCATATCGTTGCCGACGTAGTGGTCACGAATACGGAAAGCCAGAAGCAGAAAACGTATCACCGCGGGCCCGGGGTGGCCTGGCACAGCGCGTTCATCGCCGATGTGCGCGCCGGTGAATTTGGCACGCCACCCAAAGGCATCTGAGGGATCTGAAAACGCGCCATTTGCACGTTGCTCATTAATTCTCTAATATGGAATATATGAGGCGACGCGACTACCTGGGCCACCTGGAGCTGATGGTGCTGCTCGCCGTATGGCGGCTGAAACCCGAGGCCTATGGAATCTCCATCGCCCGGGAGATCGAGCAGCAATGCGGCTATTCCATGGCGCTGGCCGGCATCTACTCGACGCTCGAACGGCTACAAGACAAGGGCTTCATCAAATCCAAGCGCGGCGCGCCCACCCCCACGCGCGGCGGTCGCGCCCGCACCTACTTCGACCTCACCGCCACAGGTCTCGAAGAAGCGCAATCGACCTTCCACGCGCTCACACGGCTCGCTCCGAAGGGCGCGCTGCCATGAATCCCCGGCGCGTTCCCTGGCTGGCGCTGGCGCTGCTGCGCCGCTTTGGCGGCCGGTACAGCGAAAGTCTCGAGGGCGACATGCACGAAGAGCTCGCGGCTGGTCGAAGCACCTTCTGGTGCTGGCAGCAGGTGGCACGGACGATGATGGTGTATGCGAGCACCAGCGTGCGGCAGAGGCTGGTTTCCTTCGCGGCCGCGGCGCTGTTCTTCGCGGCAGCCCTGTGGAGCATCGCGCCCGCCACGGCTCCGGTGATGGATTGGGCACGCGGGTTTGAATCGTTGCGGCTGCTGGTGCAGCTGGGCTGGCTGGCAGGTGTCCCGTTCCTGCTGGGCGGTCTCGCAGGCTCGGCGAGGCGTCACCGCGTGGGCGCCATCTTGCTCGGCGCGGGCCTGGCCTACATGACCCCCATCACGACGCCGTTTGACTCCGCCGTGTGTGATCTGTGCGTCGGGCCTGGCAGCGCCGTCATTCCCGGCGCGGTTCGCTGGCTGACACCCTTCGGCTCAGCATTGCTGGCCGGCCTGGGCGCCTGGATCGCAACAAGAATTTCCCGGACCCATCAGGAATCCCTCGCATGATCCCACTCACCCGCAGGGATGCGCTGATGATGGCGGCCGGTGCCGCACTGGTTGCCGGCAACGCCTGGAGCGCAGACAGCTGGATAGAAGGCAAACACTACTTCAAGATCGAATCACCCCAGCCGTCAGCAAAACGTGGCACCGTCACGGTCACGGAAATCTTCTCGTATGGCTGCCCGGGTTGTAATGCCTTCCTGCCTTACATGCAGTCGCTGGAGAAGCAGCTGCCGACGCAGGTCATCGTCGACTACCTGCACGCGTCCTGGTACCCCTCAGAAAACTGGCCGGTGTTCCAGCGCGCCTACCTCACCGCCAGGACACTCGGCGTATCGAAGCAAGCGCATCAGGCCATGTTCGCAGCCATATGGCAGACCGGGGAGCTGGCGGTCACAGACGCCCGGACAGGACGCGCGAAATCGCCACTGCCATCCATCGAGGACGTGGCGCGCTTCTATCAGCGTGTCTGTGCCGTGCCTGCGGCGAAGTTCCTCGAGACAGCCCGGTCGTTCTCCATCGATACGCAGATGCGGCGCAGCGATGTCCTGATCCAGACCTTGCGTCCGGACAGCACACCCACGCTGATCGTCAACGGCAAATACCGCACGGACCCCCCTTCCGTCGGGAACTACCTGAAGACCGTGGAGCTGGCGCTGTGGCTGGTGGAGAAGGAGCGGCGCGCCTAGCCGGGCTCAGCCGGCGCACGCAGCAGTGCGCGCGCGCGAATGAACATCTCGGTGGCCTGCGCGCAGGCAAAACCGACGAAGAAAAGAATGAAGGCGTCGGTCACGATGGCCGCATAGGCGTGCACCGGCGAACTGGAGCCGGTCAGCCAGGAGCGCAACCCGATACGCGCCAGGATGATGCCGACGAAGAGGGCCTGTGCGATCGCCGAATACTTGACCTGCAGCGTGCCGTCCGCGGCATTCACGCAGATATGCACCAGCTTGGCCTGATGCCAGCCCGCGCCGATGCCAGCACCCAGTGCCGCCACCAGAACCAGCGCCTGCACCACGCTGTGGGGCGGCGCACCGTAGAGGATCAGCACCGCGGCGATCACGACGATGACCGGCCTGATCCATAGCCGTGTCAGGCTCAACGGCCGCACGCCGCTCATCCGCCGCATGCGCAGCAGAAATACCGCGAAAATGATGACCAGCGGAACCAGCGTGGGCAGGAAGCCTGGTTGTGTATTTTGCATTGGCTGGATTGTATAACCACCCGCGATCGCAGGTGGCAAACCCCAGCCTCAAGGCCTGGCCGCAGGCAGTTCGTTGCCTCTGGCGCTGTACGCAGGTGGACTGTAGATATTCAATGTCTTCAGTGGCTGCCGGCCAGTGTTCTTGATCTGGTGCTGATCGCCATGTTCGATCAGCAACAACGTTCCGGCACTCAGCGCATACTTTTTGCCCTTCACGATCGCGGTGCCGCGACCTCCGACGACATACAGCCACTGGTCCGCACCGCGATGACGATTGGAGGGACCACCTTCACTGTCGCCCGGGGCGATCGTCATCTGGGCGGCCTGGGCTCGCTTGTTTGCCATCAGGACCTTGAAGCCCTGGCCGAAACGTATTTTCTTGTGCTTCATGCCGGGCGATTAACGTCCAGGCGCCGAGGATTGGCCAGCCTGGAAACGCCGCAGCAGCGGTAGGCCTCTGCCTACAAGATGGCGAAGATGCGCTACGGCGCCGGCCGCGGATCGGTCCGCACCACGAAGTGCCGGCACGGCCGGACACCGCAATCGCGCGTCACCTCCACATCCCAGTTCGTGCACGCCAGCCTGAACAATGTCGCACCTTTGAAGGGAGCCCTGGTGTCCTGTCGCAAGCTGCACTGGGGAATCAGCAAGGGAACGATTGACCTGTAGAACGGAGGAATGGTCAGTGTGATGGTCTGCGTCATGACCGAAGCTGCAGCTTCCAGAGACATGCCATCAGGCACGACGGTCAGCAGGCCCTTGTCGGGCAGCACCACGGTCAGCGCGTCATGTCCTGTTTCACACGACCACTTCGCGCCCTGGTTGTCGCAGCGGGTGACATGCGCCACCGGCACCGACCCTTCCACGCGATGCGAACCACAGCGCGCGCGAACGCTGATCAGCGATGAGGTTTTCTGCACCTTGCTGGCATCGATGGAATCCGCTTTGGGAAGCGACAGATTGATGCAGGCGAGACGCGAGATCTCGGCGCGGTCGCGCGAAGACAGCTGCACGTGGTAGCTGCGCGGACTATCGGCATGGCTGGCGGCCGCGGCGACACCGAGGATGAGAAAGATGATCAGGCGCATGCTGGGTCGCTGCAGTTCTAGTCCCGGCAATAGCCCTCGCCGGGCTTCACTGTCAGGCAGTCCTTCTTGCCCGCCAGCCACTTCATGCCAGTTGCGTCGCCGTTGGTGGCTCTGATGATTTCCCTCGCGCCATCACGCGCAAACGCGATGCCACCCGTATCCGCCAATGCTTCGAAAGACCTGGCGGCATCCAGATCTTTTATGGTGACCTGATACACGCCTTTGCTGCCCGCGATGTCCAGATAGGTGCCCTCCGGTCCATTCCACCGGCCGACCCAACTATCGGTTATGGGTGGGCCGTCATTCGCACAGCTGAGGACGGTTGCCACGGCCAGCAGCACCATCATGCAACGCATTGTGCTATTTCTGGCGAACACAAGGAGGGTGATCATGACACGAGTTGCCCCGCTCTTCTGCGCAATGACGGTCGCGCTGGCCTGCTGCATGGCGACCACGCCCCGCGCCACGGCCCAGGAACGCACTTCGGTCGTGGCCCAGGATCTCAACAGCGCGCGTGCTTCGGGAAAGCTGGCCGCGGTGTTGTGGACGCGCCGGGCCGACGTCTGCACGCTGCAACTGGTCATCAACTGGCGCGGGTCGATGCTGCCCGTGACGGCAAAGCGCCCGTCATTGCCGCAGATACAGGTATGGCTGCTGAAGGCGGATGGCAGCACGGTTCCCTGGTCACGCGTGATTTATCCCGACATGAAAAACGTCGGTGTGCGCACGAACGCGGTCGATCTGATGTATCGCTATCCGTTATCGGCCAGCCAGGATGCCGTCGCGGCGGCGATCATGATCGATGATCAGTACTTCATCGAGCAGTTGAAGCTGAAGGAGTAGCCGAGTCATTTCAACGCAAGCGCCGACGCCATCAGCACCAATCCCGACAAGGTCAGCAGAATCAGAACCACGCGCCTGAAAGAAGCATCGGACAGTCGCCGGTAGATGCTCGCGCCCAGGATCGTTGGAACCAGCAATGCCACCGCCACGATAGCCAGGTGCGGCACCATCGCCCTGGTGGCCGTTCCCCTCCAGACCAGGATCATCATGGTCATGGCCAGTATCGCGAGATTGAAATTCTGCAGCAGCTCGCGCTGCCGCGACTTGTCATAGCCGCGCAGCGTGCACCAGATCGCCGGGGCCACTCCGCTCAAGCCGCTGAGCCCGCCGATGACTCCGCCGGCCACGCCAGCCACCCCGTCGCCGGTGCTTCCGATGGCACCGACGTAGCGCACGCGCGGCGCGGCAAGCATCAGGGGACAGCTGATGGCCAGCAGCGCCCCGAGAAACAGCTTGAACTGCACGGTGCCAATGTAGGGCAGCAGGTAGACGCCGATGGGAACGCCCACGAGCCCGCCAATCAGGAATGGCAGAAGATCGGATGTCACGACGCGGCGTCGAATGGTCAGGGCGGCCAGTACCTGGCCGCACAGCCCGCCGAACACCGCCATCACCGTGGCTTCGCGCGGATCCATGTTCCACGCCCAGATGGACATGGCGACCATTCCAAACGCGAAACCGGCGATACCCTGCACGATTCCGGCGACCACCGCACCGGCGATCAGCAACACGAGCTCGGGAGAAACCAGGTGCATCAGCTGAACTGGTGCTCCAGGACCGTTCTGAGCTTGTTCAGATCCGCGCGCACCGTATCCAGATCCGTATCGAACTGCTGGTCGGAAATGCCCGGCATCTGAATCACGGTAAACAGCACCTCGCTGCCGGCCCCGTTGGGAATGACGCGCATCGAGTTGTGGAAGGTGCCAGTCGGCAGCACGACTTCATGATCGAGTACGCCGAAAGCATTGGCAGCCGCAAAGCTGATGCGCGCCTCGCCCAAAGCGGTCTGGGCGATCCAGTGGTCCTCCTGCCTGGCAATCGATTTCACGAAGCCCGGAGCCCAGGTGGGAATGTTCGCGGGCTCTGACGCATAGGCATACACCCTGGCCGGATCCACCGCGATGCCGACTGAGACCGTGTGGGTTCGGTACATGCTTCACCTCGACTCGATCAGACTTGGGATCTTACCTCCCACGCGAGTCGCCTACTGGGCCAGTATCTCGGTGACCCGCTCCAGGTCGACAGGCTTGACCAGGTGGCAATCGAAGCCCGCTTCGCGCGAGCGGCGCAGATCGTCGGGCTGTCCGTAACCGCTGAGCGCGACCAGGCGTGCGGCGCTGCCGCTGGAGCGCAGCCGTTTTGCCACTTCGAAGCCGTTCATCAGCGGCAGGCCGATATCCAGCAGCACCAGGTCGGCGCCGAATCCGGGTGCCAGTTCCAGGGCTTCCTCGCCGTCGTAAGCGGTCTGCACTTCGTGGCCCTGGGTCTGCAGCAGCAGCGACAGGGAATCGGCCGCATCGCGGTTGTCGTCCACGACGAGCACGCGGCGGTGGTTCGGCCGAAGTGGCGCGACAGGTACTTTGGCATGCGCCTGCGCCACAACCCAAGGCAGGCGGATCTCGAACGTGGAGCCGTGACCCAGGCCCGCGCTGTGGGCCCACACCTCTCCGCCGTGCATTTCGATGAGCCGCCGCACGACGGACAGGCCGATGCCCAGTCCGCCCTGCGAGCGGTCCAGCCCGCGCTCGCTCTGCACGAACAGGTCGAATACACGCGGCAGCATCTCGGCGGAAATTCCGATGCCGTTATCGCGCACCGAAACCACGGCCATGCCGCCCTCCTTGCGCAGGTCGATGTGGATCTGTCCGCCCTCGTCGGTGTATTTCGCCGCGTTGGCCAGAATGTTCGAGATGCACTGAACCAGGCGCGCGCTGTCCCCATCCACATGCAGTGTGGGCAGGTCGGCGCGCTGGCTCACGACATGGTGTTTCTCCTGAATCAGGGGTGCCGTGCTTTCCAGTGCCTGCGCCAGCATGCCGGCGAGGTCGAGCGTGGCCCGATGCAGCTCGATCCGGCCTTGCGTGATTCGTGAAACATCGAGCAGATCGTCGACCAGCCGCGTCAATTGTCCGACCTGGCGCCGGACCACAGACAGGGTCATGTCCACGCGTTCGTTTCCGGGAGGCACGATCCGGGGCAACAGCTCGCTGGCGGTGCGGATGGGCGCCAGGGGATTGCGCAACTCATGCGCCAGCATGGCCAGGAACTCGTCCTTGCGACGGTCGGCCTGGCGCAGTTCGTTCTCGGCCTTTTGCAGCGCGCGCACTTGATCGCGTATCTGGTATTGGCGCGCCCTGGCGCGCAAGGCCGCGCTCACGGCGCTGAGCAGCATGGGACTGGAGGTGGGCCGTTCGAGCAGCGTGACGTTGGTCAGTCGCCCGATGATGTTCTGCAGCTCCGCGGAGGCACCCGGCTTTCCCAGCAGCACCACGGGCAGATCGGACCAGGACGGTTGGTCAAGCAGTGCATCCAGGATCCGATGGCCGCCGGGATCGCTCAGCATGGTGTCGGTGAGCACCAGCACCGCCGCGCCGCCCTCCAGCTCCAGCGCCATATATGCGGCATTGGGACAGACCAGACATGCGATATCGGCCCTGTGCAACAGCGCGCAAATGGTGTCGCCGTCGCGACGCGTTGCCGGCAGCAGCAGCACGCGACCTTCTGCATGCTGGCTGGCCGCGCGGTTCACGCAAGCGGCTCCTGGTCGACGGCGGCATCGTGGGCGTCCCGCACTTCGACAGGCACGCCGGTCAGAATGCCACGCAAGCGCATCAAGGGTTCACTGAGGTGAATGCCCTGCCGATCGAACCACAGTTCGCGTATGGCGGTCTCGTGGTTGCCGGTGCGCTTCTTCATGGTGGAAATCGCCTTCTTCAGCTTGCCGGCGTGCTCGAAATAGCGGAACAGCAGGACCGTATCAGCCAGGTAGCTGGCGTCCACCGGCGAAGTCATTCCCGCCGCCATGAGTCCACTCTGCGCCACGACCAGGAAAGTGGCCACACCACGGTTATTCAGGTAGGAAAGCATTTCGTGCAGCTGCGCGGTCAGGTAGTGGTCGCGCGGCATGGAGTTGAGGTAACCATTGAGGCTGTCGATCACCACGACGCGCGCCTGGTCCCTTTCGACCGACTGGCGCACCAGCGCCACGAACTCGCCCGGCGATACCTCTGACAGATCCACCTGTCGCAGCATCAGCTCGCCGGGTCCGCTGCCCGTCTTGATCTTCATGCCGATTCCGTCGCAGCGGCTCAGCAGCGCGCCTTTGGTTTCATCGAACATGAAGATGGCCGCATGATCGCCCCGCTCGGCCGCAGCCACCGCGTACTGGATCGCGATGGTCGATTTTCCGGAACCCGGTGGCCCGGCCAGCAACGTGCTGGTGCCGCGATCGATGCCACCGCCGATCAAATTATCGAGATTGGAGACACCGCTGGCGATCAGGCTTCTGTTGAACGGCACGACGTGCTGGGCCGCCACGAGCCGGGGGAAGGCGGTGATGCCGCCGCGGTAAATGCTGAAATCGTGCATGCCGCTGAGAAAATGGCTGCCGCGGAACTTTCGCACCTCCAGCTCGCGACGCGTCTGGCCATAGTTGGGCGTCTCGGATTCCAGACTGATCACGCCATGGGCGATGCTGTGCAGCTGCATGTCCGGCCCCTCAGCCGTGCGGTCGTCGAGCATCACCACCGTGCAGGTGCGGCCCAGGAACAGTTGCTTGAGCGCCAGGATCTGCCGGCGATACCGCAGCGAGGTCTGCGCCAGCAGACGCAGCTCCGAGAGGGAATCGAGCACCAGCCTTTTGGGTTTGAGTCGGTCGAGTGCGGCAAGCAGCCTCTGCGTGGTCTCGGTCAGCTCCACATCCGAGGCATGCAACATCGTGAGCTGCGCATCTTCATGCAGCGCGTGCTCATCGACGATGAGCTCGAGGATATCGATCCCGTCCAGCGACCATCCGTGGGCCCGGGCCGCGGCATTGAGTTCAGTGGCTGTTTCGGAAAGGGTGACATACAGGCAACGATCACCGACCCGCACCCCTTCGAGAAGAAACTGCATGGCCAACGTGGTCTTGCCGGCGCCGGGATTGCCATCGACGAGATACATGCGTTCGGCGATGAGGCCGCCGCCGAGAATGTCGTCAAGACCTGGAATGCCGGATTTGCACCGGCCGGATAGTGCGGTCATCTCTTTGCCGATCTCTGAACCGCTCCCCGCGGTCCGGTTGCGCGACCGACGTCGCAGGCGATCGGCAGTCTACGCGGCGATGAGAAAGATGGCTTGTAGGCGCAATCCCACATGAACTGTAGGACGGCAGGAATGCGATCGCCACACACGGCGAGTGATCGTCATCGACCGATCATACCGCGCCACCTCAGCTTGCGAAGTAACCGCAGATCGACTTGGCTTCGAGGTACTCCTCGAGACCAAACACGCCGAATTCGCGGCCGTTGCCCGAATGCTTGTAGCCCCCGAAAGGCGCGGAAAAATCATGCTTGGCGCCGTTCAGGCGCACCTGACCCGTGCGCATGCGCCGGGCCACCTTGCGCGCCCGCTCCACATCCTTCGAGACCACGAAACCCGACAACCCGTACTGCGAGTCGTTGGCAATGCGCATCGCGTCTTCTTCATCCTTGTAAGGAATGATCACCAGCACTGGCCCGAAGATTTCTTCCTGCGCGATGGCCATGTCGTTGCGGACACCGGCAAAGATGGTGGGCTTCACGTAATAGCCGGTGGTCAGGCCATCGGGCTTGCCGGGCCCGCCGGCTACCAGCGTCGCGCCCTCCTCGATGCCCTTGCTGATGTAGCCCTGCACACGCTCGAACTGCGCCTGGTTCACCAGCGGCCCGACCTTGATGCCGTCCTTGAGTGGATCGCCCACCGTCGTGCCTTCCGCGGAGGCTTTCGCAAGCCGCACCACTTCATCATGCCGATGCTGCGGCACCAGCATGCGCGTCGGGGCGGCACAGGCCTGGCCGGAATTCATGAACACCGCCTGCACGCCCGCCGGCACGAAGGTGGCGAAGTCCGCGTCGTCGAGCAGGATGTTCGCCGACTTGCCGCCCAGCTCCTGCGCCACGCGCTTCACCGTGGCGGCCGCATTGCGCGCCACCTCGATGCCCGCACGCGTGGAACCAGTGAACGACACCATGTCGATGCCCTTGTGAACGCTCAGGGCCACGCCCACCGTCGGGCCATCGCCATTCACCAGGTTGAAAACGCCCGGCGGCACGCCGGCAGCGTCGAGCACCTCGGCGAAGATCAATGCATTCAGCGGCGAGAATTCACTGGGCTTGAGCACCATGGTGCAACCGGCCGCGATCGCCGGCGCAACCTTGCAGCCGATCTGGTACAGCGGCCAGTTCCATGGCGTGATGAGAGCGCACACGCCGACGGGTTCGCGACGGACGAGCGAGGTGCCGAACTGGCGCTCGAATTGATAGCTCTTCAGCGCCTCGAGGGCCTGGGTGAAGTGGGTGGCGCCGAGCGGCACGTGTGCGTCGCGCGACAGCCAGAAAGGGGCACCCATCTCGGCAGTCACCGCGTTGGCCAGATCCGGCGCGCGGCGGTTGTACTCGGCAATGATGCGCTCGAGCAGCGCCACGCGCTCTTCCCGGCTGGTCTGCGAGAAGGACTCGAAGGCTGCACGCGCGGCGGCCACGGCGCGATCGACGTCGGCCTGACTACCCAGGCTGATCTGCGCGATCACCTGCTCGGTCGCGGGATTTCGCACATCCAGGGATCTGGGCGCGGCAGGCGCGGTCCACTTGCCGTTGATATAGAACAGTTTGGTGTCGACCATGGCGCGTATCCCGATGCGAGAAAGGCGCATAGGATACCAACCCGATCAGCAACCCGTTCATTGCATCGCTGCGACGACCAGGCGATATCCGATGTCCAGTTGTCCGCCTTCGGTGAGCGCGCCGAATCTGTCTTGCCAGGCACCGGTGGCCAGATCCCGCCGCAATCGCAGCAGTCCCGCTTCCAGTTCCGGCAGATTCGCGAAACCCGACATGGCGGATCTTGCGGCCGGATCCAGATAGGCCTCGGGCCGGGCCCAGTAGGCACCCAGGAAGCCATCGACGCAGTCCCGTGGCACGGGCACAGCCTGCACGCACACATGCCCCAGCCTGCGCGCGATGTCGTCGATGCGGGGGAAGCGGAGCCGGTCTTCGGTGGTCCGGCGTTGCCGGTATTGCTTTCCTATCGAGTCGTACAGCACCGGTTTGCGCTCTCATGCCGCTTTCAGACAACGCGCAGGATAACCGCAAGGGAAGTGTTTCCGCCTCGGCATCTGGACCCAACGGCGGCGCAGGCCTACCATTTCCGCACCACTTTTGGGGGAAGGATTCATGAAGCACATCATTCTCGCGGCCGCACTCGTTGGGCTGGTTCCCACCGCCCACGCCGAGACCTGCTCGCGCGCCAAGCTGACGAAAGTGGTGGATAACTACTTCAAAGTAGTCGCGACGCACAAGATCTCCGCGCTCAAGACCAGCAAGAATCTGCGCATCACCGAAAACGGTCAGGACGTGCAGCCGGGAGAAGGACTGCAGAAGAGCGGCGGCAAGGTGCTGTTGCGGCGTGATGTGATCGATACGCAACGCTGCGCGGCGGTGAGCGAAGCGGTGACCGAGGAAACGGTCGACGGCATGCCGACGCAGGCGGTGATGGCCGTGCGCCTGAAGGTTGAGAAGGGCAAGGTCAGCGAGATCGAGACCCTCGTGACGCGCGAAAAGGAACAGAAAACCTTCTACAAACCAAAAGCACTGCTGGCAACGGCCGATCAGGACTGGAAGACACCGTTGCCCGCCGCGGCGCGCAAGTCGCGCGCTTACATGAACGATGTGGCCAACAAGTACTTCAGCGCGTTCACCAAAGACAAGGTGGTGGATGGGCCATATGCCGAAGTGTGCCACCGCTGGGAAGGCGGCCTGCAGACCACGGCGAAAAACGGCAAGTGCTCACCGCAGGGCATGGGACTCTACCTCAACCACACGCATCGCCGCTTCCCGGTAACAGATCTTGAAAAAGGCATCACCGTGGGGTTCATGAACTTCGGCGGTGGACTGCCGGATGTGCACATTTTCAAGTTCAATGAGAAGGGCGAGGTGTATCTGATCAACGCCGTGTTTGGTGGTCGCCTGCAGGGCGATCACGCGGTGTGGCCGGACGAGGTCAGATAAATACGGCGCTACAGCGGCAGGCTGAAACGGAACAACGAACCGCGCGGTTCGTTGTTCTCCAGGGTGATGCGGCCGCCGTGGCCCTGCGCGATGCGGCGCGCCAGCGCGAGGCCGATGCCCGATCCGCCCGGCTTCGTCGTATAGAAAGGCACGAAGATCTGCGCGCGTTGTTCCGCAGTCAGCCCCGGTCCGTTGTCCCTCACCTCGATGACGCACCGCTCGTTGTCGATGCGACAATCCACCTCGATGCGCGACCCGTCGCTTTCCGCCGCCGCGTCGGCCGCATTGCGTAGCAGGTTGATCAGCGCCTGCTCGAGCAGATCCGAATCGGCTGAGATCACCAGTTCCGGCGGTGTGACGCGGCTGCAAAGCGCGATGCCGCGTTCCGCCAGCGCGGGGCGGATCAGCCGCTCGACGCCGTCCAGCAGTCGCGCCAGCGGCAGCACTCGCAACTGCGGCTCTGGCAGGTCGGCCACCTTGCGATAGCGCTCGACGAAGCGCAGCAAGCCCTGGCTGCGCCGCGTGATGGTTTCCAGCGCCTCCGCGACATCCTGTGCGCGGCCACCCTCGCGCAGCAGCGCATCGAGGCTCTGCGACAGGGACGCGATGGGCGTCAGCGAATTCATCATCTCATGCGCCAGCACGCGCGCCATGTCATCCCAGGCATTCAGCTCGACCGCATCCAGATCGCCCGCCAGTCGCTGCAGCGAAATCAGTCTGCGTGACGCATCGCCCGGCGTGATGAACCTTGCCGCGGAGGCCAGCAGCCGCCGGCCGTTCGCAAGTTGCACGATGCGATGCGTGCCCGGTGCGAGCGACTGCAGCAACGCTACGCCTTGCGCGCCCAGTGCCGACACCTTGTCGAGCCGCCCAGCGCCCTCCCCCAGCAGCCGATGCGCCGCGCGGTTGACGAGCGCAACCTGCTCATCCCCGGCGAGCACCAGCAATCCCGCGGGCACGGTGTCCAGCAGTGTCTGCAGGTACTGGCTGTGCTGCTGCTGTTGCTGGCGATCGCGGCGAATCCCCTCGAGCAGATGATCGTAAGCCTTGCGCAGTGCCGGCGGGATGGCGCTGCGCTGCATGGGGGTTTCCAGCGCGCCGGCCGACAGTGCCTCGAGAAAACGCTGATTCGCGCGGTTGTGCCGCGCGACCAGCAGCACGAGATCCGTGACCACGAGCGCGCTGCCGAGCAGCACTACCAGCGCAGTGGCGTAGTACCGGGTCTGCCAGAGCACATAGCACAGCGCGCACAGCAGCAGTGCGAGCAGCGCGGCGCGAAACAGCACCGCGAAGACAAAACCCGTGCCGCGCGCTGGCTCAGAGCCCATGCTTGGACATGCGCCGATACAGTGCCGGGCGACTCAAACCCAGTGCGGCGGCAGCCACGGAAATGTTGCCCTCGGCCTTCACCAGCGCCCGCTCGATGGCGCCCCGTTCGAGCTGATCCAGTGTCTGCGCTTCAGCGGCACGCCGCGCGCGCGTCGCGGCCGCGCCCGCGCGTACCGCGGCAATAAGCTTCTCGTTGTGCCAGGGCTTGAGCACAAAGTCGGCTGCGCCGCGTTTCAGCGCAGCTACAGCGAGTTGCACTCCACCATAGGCAGTCATCAGCACCACCGCCAGACTGCTGTCGCAGGACTGGATGCGAGCCAGCGCGTCCAGTCCTGTGGCACCACTGCGCTCGCCGGCGAGGAAGTTCATGTCCAGCAGCACCACTTCACAGACACTCTCGACCAGCCGCTCCTCGAGCGAATCGTCTGGAGCCAGCATGGCGTCGATGCGCGCGAACTCACCGGCCAGCGCGATACGCGCCGCGCGCTGCACATCGGCGTCATCTTCAATGATGAGCAGGCCGCCGGCGGTGTTCATTTCCGGACACCCGCGGGGTGACCATCGCTGCGTTCAGCAGACAAGTGCCTGTTCCCATGACGATTTTTGAAGCGCTGCAACGGCCATACACTACCTGACATGGACGTTGCGGTGAAATCCATGCCGTTGCCCGAGAACATGGATCGGCCGCTGGCGGTGCCGTGGTGGCGCAGGCAACGCTGGCAGCGACTGCTGGCCTCTGGCATCGCGTTGCTGCTGCTGGCCTGCGCCGCCGCCGTGTTGTTGAAACCCGCGCAGCGCAGCCTGCGCCTGCCGCGGGCCAGCGCCACGATCGCGACTGTGCAGCACAGCGTGTACCACGACCTCATCCCCCTGCGCGGCGAAGTGGTGCCGCGCGATACGGTCTATCTCGATGCCCTGGAGGGAGGACGTGTGGATCGCCTGCTTGCACAGGCCGGTGACCGCGTGACGCAGGGTCAGCCTCTGGTCGAGCTGAGCAACACCGAGCTGGAACTGCAGGTGCTCGACCGCGAAAGCGGTCTGGTGCAATCGATCACACAGCTGCGCACCTTCGAAACAACACTGGAGCAGAACCGCGCGGGCAACGAGCGGCTGCTGGCCGATGCCACCTATGATGTCACGCGCCTGCAGCGGGCACTGACACGGCGCGAACAGCTCATTGCCGAGCACCTTGTGTCCGTGGAAGAACGCGACAAGCTTCAGGACGAGCTCGACAGCGCGATACGCAAGCGCGATGTGCAGCGCGACGCCAACGCGCGGCAGGAGACGCTGCGCGTGGAGCAATTGCCGCAGGTGAAGGAGCAAATGGCCAAGCTGCAGGAGAACCTGGCCATCACGCACCAGAAACTGCACAACCTCACGGTACGGGCTCCCGTGGCCGGCCTGATCACGGCGATGGATCTCACCACCGGCGAAAACCGCAACCGCGGCGAGCGGCTGGCCGAAATTACTCCGGATACCGGCTTCAAACTCTCCGCAACGGTTGATGAGTATTATCTGGGACGCGTGAAGACCGGGCAGACCGCCCGTATCGAACGCGACGGGGCGGAGTGGCCACTGAAAGTTGCGCGCGTATACCCGCAGGTGAAGGACGGCGGCTTCGTCGTCGACCTGGCCTTCGACGGGGCACCGCCCGCCGGTCTGTTGCGCGGCCAGACGCTTCAGGGGCGACTGTCGCTGGGAGAGGATCGGCCGGGCATCGTGCTGGCCAGCGGCGCCTTCCTCGAACGCAGCGGCGGTGATTGGGTTTTCGTGCTCGATGCCGGCGACACCATCGCGCACCGCCGACGCGTCAAACTGGGCCGGCGCAACGCCGAGCAGGTCGAAGTGCTGAGTGGGCTGGCGGCCGGCGAACGTGTCCTCGTCTCCGACTACACCGGCCTGGAACGCGTCGACCGCGTCATTCTCGAATAAGGGACAACCACATGTTGAAGCTGCAAGACGTGCGCAAGATCTATCGCACCGCCGAAGTCGAGACGCATGCGCTCGGCGGGGTATCGCTCGAAGTGCAGACGGGCGAGTTCGTCGCCATCATGGGTCCTTCGGGGTGCGGAAAATCGACGCTGCTGAACATTCTCGGGCTGCTCGATACCCCGGATGAAGGCCACTACTGGTTCTTCGGCGTGGACGTTGCACGCTACAGCGAGCGACAACTCACGGCACTGCGGCGCGGCGGCGTGGGTTTCGTGTTCCAGAGCTTCAATCTGGTCGACGACCTGAATGTGCAGGAGAACGTGGAGGTCTCACTGCTCTACCGTGGCATGTCCGGCAGCGAGCGCAAGCGGCGCGTGTCAGGCGCACTGGAGCGCGTCGGCCTCGCTCACCGCGCGAAGCACCTGCCCAGCCAGCTCTCCGGCGGCCAGCAGCAGCGCGTGGCGATTGCGCGCGCACTGGTGGGCGAACCAAAGCTCATCCTGGCTGACGAGCCCACGGGCAATCTCGACACCGAGAACGGCGCCGCCGTGATGGACATGCTCGCGCAGATCAATCGCGCCGGCACCACCGTGGTGATGGTGACGCATTCGCTGGCGCATGCCGCGTTGGCGCAACGTACCGTGCGCGTGCTCGACGGCCAGGTGGTCAGCGAAACGCTGCTGGCGGCCTGAGCACGGAGACGCCATGTTGCGCAACATGCTGGCAGCCGCCCTGCGCCACCTCGCGCGCGGCAAGCTCTACGCCGCGATTGCCGTCTCGGGTCTCGCGGTGGGTCTGTGCGTCGCACTGCTGGCAGGGCTGTTCATCCGCAGTCAATACAGCTACGACCACTTCGTACCCGGTTACCAGAACGTCTACCTGACGACGCTCACGATCAACATCGCCGGCAGGCCATCATTCCAGCTCCCTGACACGCCGGCGCAGGTCGCCGGCCTCATGAAAGAACGCTTCCCGCAGATCGCCTCGATCACACGACTCGCCCAGCAGAACGCGTCACTGAGAGTGGGCAACGTCGAGCGAGCGCTCTCGATCTATTCGGTCGATCCGTCATTCTTCCAGACGCTGCCGTTGCGGGTGGTGTCCGGCGATGCGAGCGCCCTCGCCCAACCCGACCGCCTGGTGATGACGCGGGAAGATTCGCGGACGCTCTTTGGCGATCAGGAGCCACTGGGCAGGACCGTGGAGGTCCAGCTCCAGGATGGCAGTCGACATACGGTGACGGTGGGTGCGCTGCTTGAAGACATTCCGCTCAACCGCACGCAGCTGCAGGCACGTGTCTTCGTTTCCGGCTTGACGAGCTGGACGCGGCTCGCGGTGGCGGATCGCAGGACGGGCCCCGTCCGCGGTCTCTTCTCGGAAGTTCGCACCTTGATGCGCCTGCGGGCTGGCGCTTCGCCCGCCTCGATGCATGAGGGCCTGCAGCAGGTGCTGCCGACTCTCATTCAACGGGTCAAGCCGCCCGACGAGAAAGGCTCTCCCGACGATGAAGAGGGTCCCAAGCTGAACCTGATGCGCATCGATCGCGTCAATACAAACACTGACATGAATCCAGGGTTCCGCCCCCGAATCGTCATGGCTGCGGTAATGGGTTTGGTGGTGCTGGCCATTGCTGCTGTCAATTTCGTGAATCTGCTGACGGCCCGCTCGGGCTTGCGGTCACTGGAAGTGGGCATTCGCAAGCTGGCGGGCGCGAGACGCAGCGTGCTGGTGCTGCAATTCCTGGGCGAGGCCTTCATTCATGTGGCGATCGCCGTGCTGTTGGCGATGGCGATGACCGAATTGCTGCTACCGCACGTCAACGCCTTCCTGAACGCCGACAGCGTATTCGAGTACTGGAAAGAGCCGGCATTGCTGGGCTGGCTATTGCTGGGAACCGTGTCCTTGGGAGTAATCGCCGGGGCGTGGCCGGCGCTGGTGCTGTCGTCACTGCGTCCCGTTCGCTCTATACATGGCGCGCGTCTGGCCCGTGGAGGTGGCGGGCCTCTCCGTCAGATACTGGTGACACTGCAATTCGCACTGCTCACCGGCCTGATCGTGGCAGCCGGAGTGGTGTACCTGCAGCGCCACTACGCCACACAGGTGGCACTGCGGTTCGATACCGACCAGATGCTGATTCTCGAAACCCGATGCACGCCCGCGCGTGTAGCGGAACTGCGCAGGCTCGCCGGCGTACGCGGCGTCGCCTGCTCGGATCCCACGCTGATCGGCGATGGCTTCGGGGCCACGTCCACCAAGACACGTGACGGCCAGCCAATCACCATCAATGTGTCCTGGATCGACGATCAGGTACTGAATCTCTACGGCATCAAGCCGCTCGCTGGGCGGATGCTGGCCGCTACCGACTTCGATGTGGCTGCCGGTCGCAACTCCACCAAGTATCTGATCAATGAGACGGCCATGCGACGCCTCGGTTTCGATTCTCCGGCCAAGGCGCTCGGCCCCTATCCGCTGAATGACCTGCAGGAAATCGTGGGCGTGTTACCGGATTTCTCCATGGGACCCGTGGAAATGCGCATCCAGCCGACGATGTTCTATGCCGATGTGAAGAATTTCTCACGGATCAACGTCAAGCTGAAGGGCACGGATATCCCCCCAACGCTGGCAGCAATCAAGCGGATCTGGACCGAAACCGGCGGCACGGGAACAGCGAGGATCTACTTCTACAGTGAGCGGGTGCAGCGCATGTACCAGGCGATGCTGCGCGAGGCGCATGCCGTCGGCATCGTGTCGGTGGTGGCGATTCTGCTGGCCTGCCTGGGGTTGCTGGGTCTTGCCGCCTCGGTGGCCGAGCAGCGCACCAAGGAGATCGGCATCCGCAAGGCGATGGGTGCGCACACCGGAGATGTGCTCAAGCTCCTGCTGTGGCAGTTCAGCAAGCCGGTGTTGTGGGCCAATCTCATCGCCTGGCCCGTGGCGGGCTGGGCCATGCAGCGCTGGCTCGATGGGTTCTATTACCACGCCAGTCTGCCACTGTGGCTGTTCCCCGCGGCAGCGGCGGCAGCGCTGCTGATTGCGTTGGCTACAGTGGGCGCGCACTCAGTGAGAGTTGCGAAGGCAAAGCCCGTGACAGCACTGCGTTACGAGTAGGAACGCATCAGCAGTAGCCGCGCCCCTTGCAGAAGCGGCACACCTGGTTCGCCTCCAGATAGTCGCCAACCGATACGATTTCGCTGCATGTGCCACGATCGCGCTGCTGGTCAATGCACTCTTCACAGACCGGTGCCGCTTTTGTTTCTGCCGGTCTCCAGTCGGCTCTCAAGCCGACGTACACCATGCACTCTCTGATTTGCATCCTGCCTCCCTGCTGAAGTGGCCAGTTCATGATGCGTCTCCCATGTCGGGTGCCGGGAGGATATTGTTAGCGCACTTTCGTGACGACTCCGTTATGTCTGACATCGCCGACATCGCAACCCGTCGTCTGATGACAACAGGTTGCGTTCGATGCAGCAGCTACCCTACCCCACGCTGGTGGAAATAGATCTCGCTGGCGAGGCGCCGCATGGGGCTGGTGGCCAGCAGCAGATCGAAAGCCCAGTCGCTCTGCATGTGGTCGAACATGAAGCGCAGCGCGCGCTTGAAGTGAAACCGGGGATAGGTGCGCGCGGCCCACAGGCCGGGATCATCCGCGCGTCCGGCGAGAAAATCGGCGATGGCGTGGCCAGCCCGCGCGCCGTGCTGCAATGCCGTGTGGATACCGCCGGCGGTGAGCGGTGACACCATGCCGGCCGCATCGCCAATGAGCAGCGCGCGGGGCCGCGACAGCGGATGCACCAATCCACCGCAGGGTATGAGCCCGGCGCGCACCGATGCGGGCTGGCGGTCGCGGAAGTCGAATAGCGGCGCGATCTTCCGCAGGAATCGTTCCATGGCGGCCACGACGCTCAGTTCATCGCCACCTGCCTGGCGTCGGGCGAGCCCGACTTGCGTCACCCCTACCCCGCTCAGCACCCAGCCGATATAGCCCGGCATGCACTGCTTGTCGATGAAGCAGTGCAAATGGCCCTCGTCGGGAATGGGTGCCGCGGCGTATTCGTGCTCGATGCCCGTGAGGAACTGCTGGTTCTGGCCGAGCCGCAACGCCCTGGCAACTGTGGAGCGAGGGCCATCGGCGCCAACGAGTATGCGGGCGGTGCCCAAAGCATCGCCGAGCTGGTATCCGGCGGGAATGGCCGTGGCGCGCTGGAAGGGACAGTTCCACAGAAATTTCGCGCCCGCGCGTTGGGCGCGCCCGGCCAGCCAACGCATGAGACCGGGCGTGTCGGTGGCCAGAAAGTAGTAGTTGGGGGCACAGAGGTCTATGTGCTGCAGGCTGGGCGCATACAGGCGCACATGATCGAGACGGCGCACCAGCTCGCGCGGCAGTCCATCGAGCAGGGGTATGTGATCGATGGCGTCGCGGACGAGGATGCCCGTCGTGTGCAGCTTCTCGCCGGCTTCGTGCTTGCGGTCGAGAACCGTGACGCTGGCGCCGCGGCTGGCCAGCGATGCCGCGCAGGCGAGACCGGCGAAACTGGCGCCGACGATGACGGCATCGTGATCGAGTGACATGCCCCGACTCTGGGGCAGGACGCGAGGCTACTGTGTGGAGGTTGTGTGGAGTGTGGGTGTACCCGGCGCCTATTTCCCCGGCTGCTGCGCTTTGCGCTGCTGCAGCCAGGCTCGTAACACCCGCCATTCGACGATAGTACCGTTCGTGGCCGCCTCTTCAATCCTGGCCGTCACGGCCGGCAGCTGCGGTGGCGCTGCGCAGGAACAAAAGATGACGAGTGTCGGGGGCCATCTGCTCATTGCTGGCAAAGCGGACAGAGGTGGCGCGGCTTCCCTTGAAAGTTTCCGCGACCTTTGCCTGGTAGAGGTAGCCACAGGCTTCGTTTTCGAGTCCCGCGCGGAGCGGTATCACCCGGGCGCTCGTGATCACCACTTCAACCACGCGGTCTGATTTCGCGAAAACCTCGGCCAGAGAGGACTGACCAAACCTGGCACTGGCAGGTTGCGACAGCAGCAGGAGCGAGATGATTGCGGGCAGGGTCTTCATGACTGCGTATTGGATCAGTCGGTCTTCTTCGGCGGAGCTAGCCGCTGCCGCCGAGGTTTGCGCAACGTTTCCATGTCGAATACCTCCTCTATTCGTACCTTCGCGGGAAAAGTAATGCCGACCCAGGCGATGGACCCCTTCATGTCGGGGTCGATGCCGACGTCACGCGCCGCATCGCGCACTTCTTTGTCACTGGCCTGCAGTACTTCGCGCTCGAGCGCGAGCAATATACGCTGCAGGCGGCGCTGGTGGTTCTGTCTGGTTACTTGTTGAGGCATGAGGCCAGTCCTTCTCGCAGCAGGGCCCGGCGCATACGGCGCCGCGCGGTGTCATAGGCAGTCGCGGTAAGACCGAGACGAGCACGAATCTGCTCGGGTTCAAGCCCCTCCGCCAGTCCTTCCAGAATGCCCAGAACCTCAGGATCGTCGACGAATAGCTGCCAGACGATGGCAAGCTCCTGGCGTGCTGCGCTCTGCCGGTGGTATCCGCTGCGCAGGCTGCGCATGACGCCCGCGATGAAGGCCACAGGTGGCACATCCGCGGCCGCGGTGCGCGAGCCGACGAGCACGCGGGTCAGCGCCTCCTGCAACAGATCCTCCCAATCGACATCCGGTGACAGCCCGCGTGCATACAGTCGCGCGAGGGTTTTCAGCCGCAGCAGGTCGTACTTGGTGACCAAGCCCAGCGCGACCACTGCATCCGCGGAACGCACGGCACTTGGGCCAGCCGAGAGCTGCAGTTCGGGGTGGGATTGGCTGGCTTTGCGTTTGATGGCGACGCTCCTCGCTGGAGTATGCGCAAGAGCGCGCGGTGCGCGGACATCGCCACGATACCGGCCTGTAGTTGCTGCCTGTACAGCCAGCTCCCTTACAATGGGCCGACATGGAAATATTCACCGCACATTTTCTCAGCGCCTTGCTCGAGGTCATGCTGGTCAACATCGTCCTGTCGGGCGACAACGCCGTGGTCATCGCGCTGGCGGCCCGCAATCTCGAACCCCGGCATCGCAAGCTCGCCATTTTATGGGGCAGCCTGGGTGCGATTGTCCTGCGCATCGGCCTGACGATCGTTGCCGTCAAATTGCTCAGCATTCCGTTCCTGCAATTTCTTGGCGCGCTGCTGCTCGTGTGGATCGCGGTCAAACTGCTGCTCGAAGAAAACGAAGCGGAGCAGACGCACGCGCATGCCAATCTCTTCGGCGCCATCCGCACCATTTTGATCGCCGATGTCGTAATGAGCCTGGACAACACCCTGGCCATTGCCGGTGTCGCGCAGGGCGACGCAAGGCTGCTGGTCATCGGCCTGGTGTTGTCGATTCCGCTGATCGTGATGGGCAGCACGCTGATCATGAAGGTCATGGAGCGCTTCCCCGTGGTGGTGTATCTGGGCGCCGGGCTGATTGCCTGGACGGCTGGCGAGATGATTGATTCGGACGCCGCCGTGCGGCCATACCTGCCAGCCATCTTCCATCAGACGTACTGGCTGCCGCTCGGGATCACTGTCGTCGTAATTGCCTTCGGCTGGTGGCGCAAGCGGCGGACGTAGCAGCCCGCCGGATCTCTCCCGTTACTCGGCAAGGTACAGGCCGTCGGCTACCGACGAACGGAGCCTTCCACCTGACGAGCGGTCAATCGCCCGACGAACGGCCGCCACGAGCCGACGGGCTGCATGGACAGCCAGGATGCGCCGCTCCTAGCATGGTTTCCAAGGAGACGCCGATGTCAGAACTCAAACGCGATATGGATTTTGCGGCGGGGCATGGCAGTGCTGCCGGGGCCAGGACGAATGCGGCTGACAGCGCCGAGTCGCAACCGTGGCGCGCGACGGACATGCAGCAGGCCATGGAACGCTGGTCGGCCGACGCCGGCTTCGATCCTTACAATCACGTCGGCACGCAGGCGAAAAAGCCATATTGAACGAGGCGGACGTAACGTCTGTCAGCAAATCGCTTCAAGGCACTAGAATACCGCCTAACCAGCGGGGGAAATACGCCATGCGAATAATCCACAAAACACTTCTGATCGGCGCTGTCGCCATTACATCGGGCTGCGCCGGCATGTCCCAGCATTCAACGGCATCGAATACATCCGGCGCCCGTGATGGCGCCGACTGGCCCACCTTTGGCGGCGGCAATGCACGCACCAACGCCAACACGGCGGCCACGAAGATCACCCCCGCCAACGTGGGATCGATGGTGCGTCAGCAGGTGACGATTTCCGCACCCATCGACGCCGGCCTCATCTATCTGAAAGGCGTGCAGGTGCAGGGCGCCTCGCATGATGTGTTCTTCGGCACCACCAACATGGGCCGCACCGTGGCCATCGACGCGAACGACGGCAAAGTGCTGTGGGAATACGCAGCGCCCGGCTTCGACGAGGCCAAGGCCGCGGCGGGCGCACCCGCTGGCGCGCGCGGCCTGATCGTCAAGCAGATTACCAACTCCACACCAGTGGCCGACCCGAACCGGCAATTCGTCTATGCCGCATCCGCGGATGGCAAGGTCACCAAGATCGCGATTGCCGATGGCAAGGCGGTGTGGGCGACGGCCGTCACCAAGATGCCCGACTTCGAGAAGATGGATTCGCCGTTGTCGTTCGCAAACGGCAATGTGCTGGTACCGACAGCGGGCTATGTCGGCGATACACCGCCGTACCAGGGTCACGTCGCCGTGCTCGATTCGAAGACGGGCGCCCTGCGCAAGGTATGGAACTCGCTGTGCAGCGATCGCGCCGAACTGCTCGATCCGAAGTCCTGCCCGGAGGGCCAGTCGGCCATCTGGGGACGCGCGGGCATCGTGATCGAACCCGGCACCGGCAACCTGCTGTTCTCCACCGGCAATGGTCCCTGGGATGGCAAGACCGCCTGGGGCGATGCACTGATCGTGCTCGATCCCACCGCGACCAAGATGGTCGGCAACTGGACGACCACCAACAACGAGGATCTGAACAAGCGCGATCTGGATGTGGGCTCCACGTCGCCCGTGCTGCTGGGCGATGGCTACGTTGCGCAGGGCGGAAAGGACGGCACGATCCGCCTCATCAACCTGAACAGCATCAAGGGCACCACTGCGCATCAGGGTGGCGAGCTGCAGATCGTGGAAGTGCCGGGCAAGGCACAGCTGCTGGCCGCCTCCACCACCGCGAAGATCAACAACACCACCTACCTGTTCGCCTCCAACGGTCGTGGCGGCACCACGGCGTGGACCTTCGGCGCGGATCATCAGCTGACAGAAGCCTGGAAGAGCAAGTCTGGCGGCAATTCGCCGTTCTATGCCAATGGCATGTTGTTCGTGTACGACCCCGCGGCGCGCGGCTCGAAGCTGAGTGTGCTCGATGCCGTCAGCGGCAATCCGGTGGCCGAGCTCGAGGCCGGTTCAGGGCACTGGAACAGCCCCATCGTCGCGGACAATCGCATTGCGTTGCCTGAAGGCGCGATCAGCGGTTTCGCCTTCAATGGCGCGCGGCGTCCCGGCCCGCCGGCCGCGGGTGGCGCGGCGGCTCCGCCTCCGCCGCCCCCGCCGCCTCAGGGCATCCCCACCGGCATCGTGAATATCTGGCGCCTGAAATAGCGCCTATTTCGCGCTGCCCAGCAGCGACTCCAGGTACGCGATGAGATTGTCGCGATCCTTCTTCTCCGGTACCGGGATGGGCATGGTCGTGCCCGGTACCGTGGCGGCCGGGTCGTTCAGAAAGCGATCCAGTGCTTCCCGGTTCCAGGTCAGCTTCGAATCCTTCAGCGCCTGGCTGTAGGCAAAACGCTCGTCGCCCACTCCGGCGGGGCGGCCGAACACGCCAATCAGGCTCGGACCAATCTCGCCGCCGCCATCGCCGGGCTCGGCGCTGTGGCACTGCGCGCAGATCTGCTTGAAGTACGCCTTGCCTTCGGCCGCATTGCCGGCATCGGCCGCGTGAGCAATCCGGGCGATGGACAGGAGGATCAATGAGGCGGTGAATACGCGAGCCGGCATGAGGTCTCCAGACAGGGGCTTTGCGGCGTTATAGTCTCACACGCACATTGATGCCAAGGAGGGAGTCATGAAGTGCATCCCGTTTTCGTTCTACGCAGCGCTGACGCTGGCCGCGGCAGCCGGCGGCGCCCTCGCCCAGCAGGCAGCACCGGCGCGCGACTACTACGTCGGCAATCCCGGCGTGGGCCTGCCCGTGGCGCCCTCGGCGCCAGCCGCAGGTACAAAGCCTGAGACATTCGCACCCGCCTCGAAGAATGTGCGCATGTTCGGCGCGCTCTATTCCGTGGAGAGCTGCGTCTATGATCCTGTCCGCGGCGTGATCGTGGCGCCCTCGCGCGGCGTCAGCCAGGCCGTGCGCGCCAATGACGCGTGGATTTCGTTCATCAATCACGATGGCAGCGTGCACACGCCGCGCTGGGTCGGTATCCAGAATCCCGGTGCGGAACGCGACAACATGAATCCGCCGCTGGTGTTCAACGAACCGCTGGGCAGCTTCCTGCACAAGGGCGTGCTGTATTACGCCGATCGGGATGGCGGCACGGCGGATCCCGCGAAGCCGGGGCAGACCACGCCCGTCGTTGCGGTGGTGCGCACCTTCGATCTGGCAACGGGGCGGCCACTGAAGACGATCGCCATCCCCGGCTCCACCGGCTTGAACGATCTTGCGGTGGCCGACGACGGCACGATCTACGGCACCAATACCGGCGCCGCGGATCGCCCGGAGAGCTGGGCGATCTACAAGATCGCGCCAGACGGCAAGGTTTCCGTGCTCACGCAGGGCGCACCGATGAACCTGCCCAATGGCATAGAACTCGATGGCAGCGGCAACATCGTCGTGGTCAACATCGGCACCGCCGATGTGATCACGTACGCGACGGATGGCCATGTGGTGCGCAGCGAACAGGCCGTGCAATCCGGCAATGACGGACTGGTGATCATGCCCGACGGCGTGAAGTTCGTGTCGAGCGTGCGACTCGGTGGCATCTCCATGATCGCGCCGGGCAAACCTGCCAGGATGATCGCCGAGAACATCCCGAGCGGTGCGTCGATGTGCTACGACTCCCGTGCCAATCAGCTGGTCGTGCCCATGAACAACAACAATGGGCTCGCGTTTGTTTCGCTGAAGGGCATCTGGTCGCCGCAAAAATCGAAGTAGGTATCCGGCTGCACCGCGAGCGGATGTAAGTTATTTCCGGTCGATGGGACCATCGACTACATGACGAAGCGCCTTGCCTTCCTGATCCTTGCCCTACCAGTCCAGCAGGCTGCCTTCAGTCACCACAGCACCGCGGCCTTCGATACGAAGACCAAGATCGAACTCAGCGGTACCATTACGCGTTACCGGTGGGCCAACCCGCACGTCTTCTTGTGGCTGGAAACACGCGACGACCAGGGCAAGCCCATCGTGTGGGAAGTGGAAGCCGCGCCACCCGCCATGCTCCGGCGCGCTGGCGTAACGCAGGATCAGATTGCAGTGGGTGACCACGTCACCGTGTCTGGCAACCCAGGAAGAATCGCCGCGAAACATCAGGTATTGCTGAACACGCTGCGCAAAGACGACAGTAAAGTTGCGCTGATCTTTGGCCAGTCCGCGGCCCTGGGAAGTTTGATGATCGCCAAGGAAGTGGTGACCACTCCCGCCGCCAGCCTGGAAGGCACCTGGGGCACTGTGCTCAACATCGCCGCCGCCAGCAAGCTTCTGAACACCAAAGAATGGCCGCTGACCGAGAAAGGCAGGCAGGCTCTGGCCCAGGCCGGCCCCATCGACACCACCGTCGACAAGTGTCACGCCAATGCCGCGCCAGGAATCATGGTGGCACCGGACGTCAAGATGATCCGGTTTCGCGGCAAGACCATCGAACTCGGCCGCGAATGGGATGGCGTGATACGCACGGTGCACATGGACCAGCGTTCCCATGACGGCGTCAAACCTTCATTGCAGGGTCATGCCATCGGCCGCTGGGTAGGCGATACGCTGGTGGTCGACAGCGCCGCCTTCACGCCTGGCTCCCAGGACATCAATGCCGGAGTGCTGACAGGTCCACGCAAGCATCTGGTGGAGAAATTCCGGCTCGATGCCGACAAGACGCATGTGATCTACAGCTTCGTGCTGGAAGATCCGGATTTTCTGACCGCGCCGGTCACCGGCGACAACATGCTCTGGACCTACAGGCCTGATCTGAAGTTCAAGCCCGACGCCTGCGATCCGGACGTGGCGAAACGCTTCAAACCGTAGATTGGCTGCGGCTGATCACGTCCACATGCTCTTGTCGTCCAAACGCCGGAACGCGTCGATGGCGCCCTCGAGCCGCTTCAGCAATAGGCGGAATAGACCCGGTCCGACGCTGATCCTCGCCACCCCAAGACTGGCAAGCTCCGCGAGCGCGATACCTTCCGGGCGATACAGGATATTCGTCGGCCCGAGCGCGACGTACTCGCGAATGGCCGCGGCATCCGAGAGAAGAATCGGGTAGACGCAATCGGCGCCCGCATCGAAATATTTTCGCGCCCGCTTCAGGCCTTGCTCGACTGCTCCCTTCTGAAGATGCACATCGACGCGGGCATTGATGACGGGATTGAAGCCTCGAGCCCGCGCTGCCACCTTGATGGCGGCGATACGCTCCGCCTGCCGGTCGGCGTCCACCAGCGCGCCAGCACGATGATCCGTGTCTTCCAGGTTGGCGCCGCATGCGCCGGCATCCATCAGGCGCTCGACGAATTCTTCCGCCGACAGGCCATATCCATCCTCCAGATCCGCCGTGACCGGCAAGGTCACCGCATCAGCGATGCGTCGCAGCGCGCCGAACGCCACATCCGGTGGAAGATGGCCATGGTCTTCGTAGCCGTTCACGGGGGCAATTGCCGCACTGGCCGTGGCGATCGCACGCATGCCCGCGGATTCGGCCACGCGGGCGGTCGCTGGATCCCAGATATTGGCCAGCAGCAAAGGATCGCCGGGAACGTGCAGCTGGCGAAGCGTGCCGGCCTCCGCGACTACATCGTGTCGAGCGGGTTGTGCTGGCTTCGTCATGGCGCATGCTCCTCGTCAGTGATCGTGAATGTGCCCCGGGGCCCCGCGAGAAACGGCAGGGTACGTCGCGCGGCCTCATCGACGTGAATACGCGGCGCCGGCGGCGGTGCGTTCTCATAGAACGTGCCCGGTCCGTAGAACTGCCCATAGCGCAGCACGGTTCCGCCCGCTGCAATCACTGCGCTCTCATGCGCTTCGATCACCGGCCCGCTGCCCCAGGCGATGCTCTGGGCGATGAAGTGCGAAGCACCGGCCGCCCGCGCCGCGGCCAGCAGATTGTGCGTTCCCTCGCTGCGCACTCGATCATTCGCCGGCCGAAAATCCTTGATCCTCTCGACCTGATCCGGCAGGTCGGTGACCTGATGAAGGACCACATCCGGCTGGAAATCCCCGACCGCCGCGATGAGCGCGCGCTGGTCGAAAAGGTCGCACAACACCGGCGTGACGCCCGCGGCGCGCAACCCTTCGACTTTGCCCGGAGTGCGCGTCATGGCCGCGACGACATGACCTTCAGCCCGCAACAGCGGCAGCAACCGGATGCCGATCACGCCCGTGGCGCCCGCCAGGAAGATCCTCATGCCCGCGCAACGACCAGGCTGCTCAGGCCGCCCATTCGGTCAGGCCTTCGATCTCGCACAGCCGCTTCCAGCTCGGCCGCTGGCGCAACCGGTCCGCCAGAGTCTTCAGCGCCGGCCACGCCGTCACGGGCTTCGGCATGTTTCGCGACCAGCGCATGTACATCAGCGCCAGCAGGTCCACGCCGGAGAACTCCGCGCCGAGCATGTACGGGCCCCTGGCTGCCACGTGCGCATCCACCTGCGACCATGCCGCCTCGATGCGCTGGCGCAGCGCCTCGCGCACAACCTCGGGATGCTCGGCCGAGCCCAGGTCTGGCGGGTAGAACCAGAAGCGGTACGTCGGCCCCAGTGTGTTGGTGAAGAACGCCACCCATTGGTACCAGTCCGCACGCAGCGGACTGCCGACTGGCGGCGCCAGCCTTGCCTCGGGATGCCGTTCCGCGAGGATCATCAACAGGGCCGCGGATTCGACATGCGGCTTGCCATCGATGAGCAGCGTGGGCACCTGCCCGCGCGGATTCAGCTTGAGGTAGTCCCCGCGATCATTTGCCTTGCGCGCGAGGTCGACCTGCTCCAGGCGATGAGGCGCGCCGATCTCGAGAAGCGCCTGATGCACGACCATGCTGGCGGAGCCGGGGCTGTAATAGAGCGTGTACACGAAGGCCTCCGTGAGCGATCCCAGCGACTGAAAAGGACGGCGCGATGAGGTAACACTCATCACGCCGTCGGACCCATGTGCTTCTGTAGTCCGCGCCAGTTACTGCCCCGCCGGACGCGGACGCACGGCATTGGTGTCATTGCGGAAGCGCCCCACATACGCGGCCTTCGCAACCACCTTGCCCTTCATCGCTTCAAGCGCCTCGGGACGGCCGGCGGTGGGTGGCAGATCGAGCTTGGCATTGAGCGCATAGAACTCGAACACATAGTGGTGATAGCGCGGACCGTTGGGCGCGCCCATGCCCATGTAGGGGCGTCCGCGGCCATTCACCGAGCCTTCGGGCAGCTTGCCTTCTTCGATCTGGGTGACGGGGGCGGTGACGGGAATGTTCCAGGCGAGCCAGTGCAGGTTGTCCTCGGGATTGCCGCCCGCGGCGACGTCGAGGTCGTGCAGGATGATGGTGATGCTCTGCGTGGTGTCCGGGATATTGCTGATCTTGAAGTCGGGCATGGTATTCGTCCCGTAGAACGAATACTTGAGCGGCACGATGCCGCCGTCCTCGAAGGCTTTGCTTTCGATGAGGAGAGGGACGAGGCCTCCACCTGCGCGGCGCGGTGGGGCGCCGCCGGCGGGTGGCTGCTGGGCGATGGTGGTGGCGCCGAGAGCCATGAGAGTAATCAGTGCAGCGCCTTTCATGAATGTCCTTCTCATTGCCGGTCCCCTCTTATTAGTGAGTACGTTGTCGCGGAATATACTAGATACAGCCAGGCCTGCCCCGCCCGCTCAAACTCACGCACCCCTCGTACTCGGCACGGAGCGCCTCAGCGGTCGCCGAATGTAACGAAACCCGCTTCACCTGCGAAGTAGGTCCAGGCAAACGCAGCGCGCGGAAGCCAGCAGGCCACGGAGTGGGGACTTATGACGCCCGCAACACTGTTTCGAAAACTCGCGATTTCTCCAATGCCGGTGCCCGCAGGGTGTTATGCGATTCCGCTGCGCCTCATCGTGGGATACGGCTTCTTCGCACACGGCTACGCCAAGCTTGCGCGAGGACCAGACAACTTTGCCTCGATCCTCCACGCCATCGGCATGCCGCTGTCCGACCTGTTGGGCTGGGCGACTGTTGTTGTCGAGATCGCGGGAGGGCTCATGATCCTCCTTGGCGCGCTCGTCCCACTCATCAGCATTCCGATGATCGTCGTGCTGCTCGTGGCCACAGTCACGGTTCATCTTCCCAACGGCTTCAGCTCGATCAAACTTGTTTCCTACGACGCACTAGGGGCGCATTTCGGCCAGCCGGGATATGAGACCGATCTGCTCTACGTCGCGGGTCTGCTTGCGTTGTGCTTTGGCGGGGCCGGTCCACTATCCGTGGACGCGTATCTGAAAGAAAAACATACTCCGCGTTGCGCGTGACCGCATGGCGATCGAAGAGATGAGCATCGACATCATGGGATCATCAGAGGACTATCTGCGGCGCAGCGGCGCAACCTGGCTGATCCACGAAAGGCGCGTCGCCCCCTGAACTCGCCGCCATCGAAGCAATCGTCTGGAGTAGTACATGAAGCTCGAACTCTATTTCTCCCCTGGCTCGTGCCCACGCGTGTCGATGATCGCGCTGGAAGAAACTGGTGCGCCGTACGAGACCCATGTAGTCGCCTTCATGGCAGGAGAGCATCGAAAGCCTGAGTTTCTCGCACGAAATCCGTCCGGCAAGGTGCCGGTCCTGCTGGTCGATGGGCAACCCATCGTGCAGACGGTGGCGATCCTCGGATTTCTCGACGAATCCTTTCCGGGTGCGGCGCTTTTTCCCGAACGGGAATCGCCACTGGCGAGGGCGCGGTTTCTGGGCGACCTGGTGTCGTTCAGCGCAGACCTGCATCCCATCGTCACGCGCATCGCCTTTCCGCAGATCATGATCGATCATGCCGACGGCGCTGCCGCACTGCGCGCCAAGGCCCTGGAGATGATGGCCTTTCAACTGGCTCGCTTCGAAGCCCGATTGCAGCAGCAGCCGTGGCTGGCAGGCCCGCAGTGGTCGGTGCTCGACGCTTATCTGCATTGGGTATGGTTCCGGATCACCGGCGCGGGCTTCGATGCCACGGCTTTTCCGCTCATTTCGGCGCACTACGCGCGGACCCTGGAGCGCTCCGCGGTGAAGCGTGCGCTCGCACGCGAGGCCGAAGCCGTGCGGGATCTTGAAAGCAGGGGACTAATGCCTCGGCCCAGGACTTGATCGACACCCGCGAGATCTCCTGCCAGAAGGGAGAATTCGCTGCGCTGGCGCGCGTTCGCTAACATCGGTCCGGCTACGGGCAATCGTGTGCCCCGCGGAGGAAGATCGATGTCGGCATCTTGTCTTGCACGTTTGATTTGCGCCATCGCGCTGGGCTGCACCAGCCTGGGTTGCATGGCACTGAACTACTCCGGCCGGCAGGGCAATGCCGCCACCTTCGAGTCACTTGCCGCAGCGCGCGTGAGTGGCCCGCTTGCCGTCGCGAAGCTCGAAGGCAACACCGCCCGCACCTTCGTCTCACATCCGGTCCTGGATGGCTACCCGGCAGGCACCACCTGGATCTACCGCTCGCCGAACCTGTATGGCGGGCGCGCCGCCGCGCGCCTGAATACCGACATCCTGGTATTCACCGAGCAGAAGTTCGCTGATGACGCCGCGGCGAGGAAATACCTGGCCGACCTGGGCCTGATCCGCATCATCGACGAGGCCATCGGCAGCCTCGTGCTGGTGACGCCGGCAGATGGCAAGGCCTTCGGCGCCGGTGACCAGAAGTACTACTACGCACTGCAGACGGCCATGCTGGCGCAGAAGGCCGGTGCGCCCGGCAGGGGCGGCGCCGGATACTCGGATGCCGAGTATTTCGGCGGCTTCGCCTACACCTATGTCATCGGCATCGATGGTGGCGCCACATATCTCAATGACTACGTGGCAGGCACACTGGACTATGTCAGTCGCATCGCTGGCATGCTGCTGGTCAACGGCAAGATGCAGGATGTTCGTTCGGTTGCCGGCCTGGTCCCGGTGTACCTGGTGAACCCGGCAGACAACGTGCTGGCCAGGTACCAGGCCGCGAACGGCACCAACGCCTATTCCAAGGTGGGCGACGTGGAATCGTATTTCGACCAGCAGCTGCCCCTGAAGCGCGTAATGGTGAAGAAGGCCGCAAGCCCCAACCTGCCGTCCATCATCTCTGACGCCTACTACAACCTGTTCACGCATGCGATGCGGGTGCCGGTGACGCGCCCGGGCATGCACAGCGCGTCCACTGCGTACCAGGGTTACAGCATGGACCAGGCGCCGCTGTCGCTGTGCGAGCGCAATGCCGTGCTCGGCGGCAAGACGCGCGATGGCATCCATGTGATCGACCACCAGGAAGATCGATTCAGGAAGCTGGCGACGCCACAGGGCGAGTACCTGCAGACCTGGTTCGATTACCTGCCCACCGAGGTGCTGCAAGGCACGGCGGCCAAAGCATCGGTGCCGCTGGTGCTGGCCCTGCATGGCGGCGGCGATGATCCGCGTCAGTTCGTCGAGGAGATTGGCCTGCTGCCGCTGGCCGGATCCGAGCGCTTTGCCATCGTGGCGCCGGAGCACCAGAGCTCGATGGCCACGCTGAACGCATCGCTGCCGGCGCTGGTGGAATACACGCTGCAGAAGTACCCCGCGCTGGATCCTGCCCGTGTGTATGTCACCGGTTACTCGCTGGGCGGTGCTGCGTCGCTGCGGGCCATGAACGGCAAGCCCTCGCTGTTCGCTGCCGGCGTACCGATGGCCGCTGCGCCCTATATCGGTACGCCGGAAGAAGCAAAGCAATTCGACCGGGTCGATCTGCCGGTGATGTTCACGACCTCGGAATTCGACCTGCCCGGAGCCTTCGACCAGGTGAACCAGCGGATTGCCGTGGGCTACCAGACTCAGCTCAACCTGTTCCTGGGCTACAACGGCATGCCCACGGTGACGGCATGGGATTTCGACCAGCATCCGGTGAACGGCTTTCGCGCCGATTCCATGGATCGCATCCGGCGCAACGGCGAGTACGACAGCTACCGCTGGTACATCAACAATGCCGCGGGCGTGCCGATGGTGGCCGTGTCATACACCGAAGGGTTGATGCATGCGCTGTATCCCGAGTACGGCAAGATCGCCTGGGATTTCTTCCGCCATTATTCGCGCGATGTGAAGAGCGGGGCGATCCGGTACGCGCCCTGAGCGCAGGCGGCCTGACGCGGCCAATCGTCCAGCGAACCGGTCTACACTTGCGCAATGAAGACGACCCTGTGGGCGCAAGTCGGCGCTGCCCTGCTGATAGGACTGGCGCTGCGCTTTGTGTTGAATCTGCACCCCGTGTGGTGGCTTGCCTGGTTTGTGCCTGGCCTACTGTTTGCTTTGGCGTTGCGTGTGAGCACCTGGCGTGCGCACGGACTCGTGGCGATAGCCGGGTTGACGAGCGTGACCGTCAACTTTCCATTCTTCGTGAAGGTCATGCCGCTGCCGCCGGCCATCCTGGTCATGGCGCTGCAGACCTTGCTCTGGGTGTTGGTGATCGGCGCAGCGCGGCGCATTGTGCGTGCGTTCGAATCTGCCTGGACGATACTCGCGCTGCCTGTTGCAGCCGTCGCGGTGGACACGCTGCTCGCGCATTTCACGCCCGACGGCAATTGGGGAAGCCTGGCGTATACCCAGGCCGAAATACTCCCGGTCGCGCAGCTAGCATCGCTGGCAGGCGTGGGCGGCATGCTCCTTGTGCTGATGCTGGCGAACTCCGCGCTGGCCTTCGCGCTCACTTATGGCGTGAAGGGGCGCGGTGCCCCGATGGCGTATGTTTCAGTGGGCCTCGTCATCGCCGTGAGCGTGGCTTTCGGATACTGGCGACTCGCGACACCCGTGTCGGGCGCACCTGTAACGTTCGGCATGGTCGCCGTCGACGATTCCATCCAGGGGGCGAATTCCGACTCATCACGGGCGGTCTGGCAGCGCTATGACACGCAGGTGCGCGCACTGGTGGCGCAGGGCGCCAGGCAGATCCTGCTTCCCGAGAAGATCGATGTGCTCCCAGCGGCGGCTGCGCAGCTGCGCCAGGTGCAGCTCGCGCAACTGGCGCGCACGCAGGGCGTGTGGCTTACGGTGGGATTGGGTGTGGTCAATGGCGCTGAAAAGCGCAACGAAGCCTGGGTGTTTGCACCGGACGGGAGTCGGGTCACCGACTACCTCAAACAATTCATGGCACCGCCGGAGCGTGATTTTCTGCCGGGCCGGGAATATCCTGTGAATGACATTCAGGGGGTGATGTACGGCGTTGCGATCTGCAAGGACATGCATTTTGCGCGCCTTGGTCGCAGCTTCGGTACGCGCGATGCGGGAGTGATGCTCGTACCAGCCTGGGACTTCGACACCGACGACTGGATGGAGGCGAACATCACCAAGTTGCGCGGCGTCGAGAACGGTTACGTCATCGTCCGCTCGGCCCGCAATGGGTTGCTGTCCGTATCCGATGCCTACGGACGCATGTTGGCTGTGCAACGCAGCGCGAAGCTGCCCGGCTCGGTGCTACTGGCCACCGTCAATGTGGGCCCGCGTGTCCGAACGGTCTACACGCGTATCGGAGATGTTCTGGGCTGGTTGTGCGTGGGCACGACGATGGTGTTGTTGGCTTGGGCGATCATGCGCACGCGCCGGACGAGCGGTCAGCGGGAGTAAGTCGCGGGAAGGCTTTGCGTCGAAGCCCTTATCCTTTTGACACACCGGCCCAGCCCCTCGATGCGACCGGGTGCGACGGGCACTTCGCGCCGGACGCCGCTGCCTTCGACCATGCCCCAACCGCCGGCTGCAGTGCGGGGTCGATGTGTTCGGCGCGGACTTCAGCTTCGTTCACGAGTAGGCGACGATGTGGTTGCTGTCGCGTGTCAATAACTTCATCAGCTTCGGATGGATGAAGAGTTTTTCGCGGCCTACGGCCATTTCCTTCAGGACCTCGATTTCAACCAGCTGCTTGAGATAGCGCGATGCCGCCTGGCGGCTTGCGATCTCTTTTTCCACGACGTTCTGGATGCGGCAATAGGGCAACTCGAAAATCAAGTCGACCAGTTCGCGACTGTAGATCTTGGGAGCACCCTTCTTCACATGCTCGATCGTGCTCGTTTGGAGCGCACGTATGGCAGCGATCTTTTCCGTGGTCCAGGTGAAGGAAGACGATTGGTCAATATATGTCGCAATTTTTTACTTTCTGCGACACGTATTGCCGACATGTCGTCGACGGCGACATGTCATCAGGGGCTCTGGACGGCGTGCCGCCAGCGTCCTTATTGCAGTTCCGCTCAATGCGGCTGCGGTGGAAATCGTGCGGCGGCAGATGGGGAAAAGCCTGACGCACGTGTTCAGTTATCCAGGCAAACCGATGGTGCATTTTCATCGGAAGGCTTGGTGCCAAGCTCTTACAAGAGCCGGCATCCAAAACTTCTAGCATGACCTTCGGCATACCTGGGCAAGCTGGCACGTGCAGGGTGGAACCCCGTTGCATGCTTTGCAGGAACTAGGTGGCTGGGAAAGTCCGGAGATGGTGCGGCGTTATGCCCACTTCTCAGCGGAGCATTTAGCTCCGTACGCGGAAATGCTCGGCGGTGTGCGAGTGATGGATTCGCCTAACGGCACAAATCTGTCACAGCCAGAAACGAAAAGGGTCCACGAAAATCGTAAGCCCTTGTCGTAATTGGCGCGCCCGGAGAGATTCGAACTCCCGGCCTTCAGGTTCGTAGGCGCGCTGGTGGATTTTGAGGTCCTGTGTTTTCAACAAGTTAGCAGGCCCGCCCTCACTCGAAATCGGCACCAAAGCGCACGTTCAGGCATCAAATGCTACGTTTTCGCTTCGTTCCCGCGGCGAATATCGGCGGATAGGAGTTTCCCGAAGACCCAAGTCGGCCTTCACCCGGCCCTGCCCGCCACCCCCACCGCCCAGCAACCCATTTGGCGCCGCAGATTCCTGCCCTCTCCCTGAATTGCGCTCCGCCCTGCGCCGGCCCGGGGAAGCCAGGCGCACACCGACCCAACCCGTCGCTTCAGGCGACATCCTCAGAGACGCCCACCCTGCGAACTCAAAGCAGACGGGACTGACATCACGCGCCGGCTGACGGTGCGCGCACAGACCGGCGAAGCCAGCGCGGTGGATCTGGTCTACACGATCAAGTACGACTGAGTTTTCCAGCAACCCGCGCGGCGCCCAGCCCACACCCTTCAGACAATCATGACACTGTCATTGGAAGGCATTACCTCCAGCGTATAGCCCAAATCGGCCTTGGGGTATTCCTCCAGCAATTTCTGGACAGAAGGCGTGCGATTCGTCACCACAATCTTCGGATGCCGGTTCTGTTCTTTCGCGGCCTCGACCAGCCATATGAGCGTTGCCAGGTCAGGGTTGTCATCTTTGCCATTGGCGGATGCCACATAGACGTCGGCGGTAACCTTCTTGAAGAAGGTACGTGTGATGTTCCGGCTGCTGCCGTGGTGCGGAAGTTTCAGCACATCTACGTGCATTTTCCCCTGCCCGTCCAGCAGACCCGCGGCGTCGAGCCCCTCCAGCAGATGATCGCTCCGGCCATCGCCGGTCAGCAACATGGTGCGTCCACCTCCTTTTGCCAGCACCATGATGCTCGAGAGGTTAGGAACGCTCTGATCGGAATTCGCCATCACGAAGGGGTCATCGTTCTGCAGGTTGCCTTCGTTGTCGTCCAGCCACTCCGCCCACTTGTCACGCAGGGCCTGCAGATTGGCCTGCGTAGGACCGACGACTTGCAGTGTGATGTTGTCGAATTGCCGGGTTCCACCCGCACTGTCCAATGTGATGAGACCTCCGGCGAACCCTTTGTTGAGATCCATCCCCAGTGCCAGCGCATGGATACGCAGGCTGCGTCCCTCGCCAATACCGTTCACCGCAAGGCCCGTTTCACTCATCACGCTGGAATTGGACAGTGCCATGATGGCGGCCAGGCGCGGCACGAGAGTGCCGGTCGGGTCGATCGTATCCTCGAATGAGTTGTGCCAAAGCACGGGCGGACGGGGCAGACCACCCGCGCCAGCGCGCAGATCCGCAAAGTAGTCGAGTAATCCAATCACATGATCGTTGTCGACATGGCTCAGCATGGCGAGATCGAGCTTCGCGCCGCTGGCGGCCACCTTCTGCAGCGTCGCCTTCAGGTGTCGCTGATATGTTTCAGGAGGGCCACCGTCGATCAGAATGAACCGGGGCGAGGCATTGGTTCCGTATTTCAACAGCAGGCAGTCGCCGAATTCGGCCTGTACGACATGCAGTTCCATTGCTAGACCTCCGCCAGGGGTGTTGCGAGATTGCCCGTCACGACGAGTGCAAAGTCTTGAGGCTCAAACAGGTTCTGCGCGCTGATCTGGATGAGATACGCACCAGCCGGAGCGTTCGTGATCCTGATGGATTCTACGTTGTTGACGGTGTCGGGCTGATTCAGTCCGTGGGGCAAAGACATGTTTCCGAACCGCTTCGACCCGTCTGGCAGCTGCAGAAAGAGATTGAGGTTGTTCTGCAGGGCTCTGCCTGGCGGGTCGGTGTAGGTCAGTGTGATGCGTAGCTCCGCCGCGCCCTGCAGCATGAACTGATAGCGACGCCGCTGACCACCGGCCGCCAGATGCTTGGCCGGATCCTGCCAGTTGTCGACAAAATGAAGCACGAAGTTGGGATTCGCCGCGGATGGAATGGCATGCGGCAACCAGACCGCCCCGAAGCCCTGGTGATAGTTTGGTCCGGTGGCGAAATCCTGTATCGCCGTCAGACCGGTGAGCCAGCGGGTGGAGTTGATCAATGTAGCTTTGAGCAAGGCCGCGCTGGGCGAATGCGCCCTCTCCTGCCGAAAGTACTGCCTGATCAGCACCGCGCAACCGGCGACCACCGGCGCGGCCATGGATGTTCCGCCCATGAAGGCATAGCGGTTTGCAGCCGCAGGCCCGGGCCCCCAGAACTTGTGCAGGGGCGCGATCGAAGAGAGACAGGAGAGAATGTCGGTGCCTGGCCCCACGACATCCGGTTTGATGCGGAAATCATCACAGGGTCCGCGGCTCGAAAAGGCGGCAATGGACTCCGGATCGCCTGAAATCGCGTCGGCACCTACGCCCACGGGTGGCAGATTGAACTTCGCCGGCCACGCGGCCCCATAGGTCAGGGCAGACAGTCCACCCGCGGTTCGATCGCTGCGGCTGGCACCAACCGTAAGGGCATTCTTCGCCGTCGCTGGCGTTCCCACGCTGAGCCAGTCCACCTGCCCTGGCGCAGCATTGCGCAGGCCAATGACCGGATCGGCTGCAGTGCCCTCGTTGCCCGCCGATATCACTATGAGCATGTCCTTCTGTTTGTGAACGTACTCATCGACTTCACGCGAGTTGATGCGATATGACGAAGCAGCAACAGAGCCCCAGCTATTGTTGTGCACGCGCACACCTGCGGCATAGGCCTGCGCAAACAAGGTTTCCAGCCGGAACGGAATTCCGCCCAGGTTTCCCTGCTTGTCGAGCAGCGATTGGAAGAACAATCGGGCCTTGGGCGCGACGCCGCGGATGCTACCACCGGAAGCAGCGCCGTCTCCGACGACAGAACCCGCTACATGTGTGCCATGACCGTGCGGATCGGAAAAATCATTGGGGCGGCCGAGAGCGACGGGCTGCTGCAGCAATCGACCTGACAGATCCGGATGCCCGATGTCTATACCGGTATCAGCGATGCCCACGACTTCGTCTTCGCCTTGAAACGCCATCACTGGCGGCGGTGGATCCACACCCAGCAGGACGCGAGCGCGGTCGTTGTGCAATTCGGGAAGAATATGCGGCTCAATGTCGATAACCATGTCCGACAGCTCGGAGATCTCGACTAGCCGAGGGTCATTCTCCAACAGGAAGACACGAACCTTGTTGCCCTCTGCGGCGGCGACCGACACCTGCTTGTTGCGCAGTACGTTCAGGAAATCCGCAAGCTGGGCTTCCGGATCCAGTCGAATGTCGTAGGCAATCATCTCCGCCACAGTAGTCGGCGACCCAAACGGCGCCAACTCCGCTCTGGTTGGCAGGTTGCGATCGGACATGCGCATCATGGTCGAGCGCACGAATTTCAGGGCCTGGATCTGCGCCAGACTCGCCGCCGGAATCTTGGCCACCCAGGAGAAGTTGCTCCTCGCCTCCTTCAGACGGACACCAAGACCTTCTAGATCGGCCTTCCACGAGGGAAGCAATGGCCCGGCCAGGTTCAGGTGAAACGCCTGACTCGCTGCGGGTGGACGATCCACCGCGGGTGACGCGGCGGGATCGGCCGCTGCGGCGGCGACACGGTCGGCCCGTGGCGAACCCGCAGGTTCGACGGGCTCCTCCACGGGCTGGAAGACAATGCCCTGCTTCTGCAGTTCCTCGATTTCCGCCTCGTCAATCTCGCCAATAGCGAAGCTATCGGTGGTCTGCACATTCGCAAGACGCGGAATGACCTTGCCAGCCTCCGTCTCGTGCATGTAATGAGCGATAACGCGTTTGATAGCCATGCGTGACTCCCTTCACTTCGACTACCGATGGGGCAATACGATGAGCCGATTCTTGTTGTCGTTCTTTTGCAACTGGCTCGTCGATTATTCGACGCAATCATGACGGATGCGAGAACTTCCTTTGCGGCTGTGCGTCATTGTGGATTGAATTGTCAACGTCTCAGCGCTCGCGCATCGTCTATGTGCGACAGTACCATTCACGCTACTGATCGCTCCGCAGAAGGTCTCTGCGCGATATGGAGCCGCCACATGACAGGGAGAGTCCATGGCAATTCGAAGTCCGTTCGCACGCAATGCATTGATATGCAGCCTCACTATGGTTTTCGTTGCATGTACAAACTTAAACGTGACCCACCTTCCTCCAGGCTTGAAATCGCAAGACCAGGAAGGACAGATCCCCTATACCTTGCCGAAAAAGACCTTAGCGATTTCTGCCACGTACGTGCTAAAGGGATGTAAGACCGCGATCGATACCAAGAACAGGCAAGTTCTTGATCTCGGCGTTAGCACCAACGTTACGCTCGTTGCCCTCAACGAAGCTGATGAAAGCGAGCGCTACCTGATCCCGTACGTAAAACTACGATCATCACTGAAGGAAACCAACTTCGTAGTCGAGAGCCATGGAAATGGCACACTGAAATCTTTCAGTACATCGATAAATGACCAGTCGGCAGCGGTGATTTCTTCTGCTGCAAATCTCGCTATCAAGACAGTTGGTCTGCTGGCAGCCGGGGCATCAGCCAGTGAGCTCTATTGCAAAGCGGAAACTGTAACTGACCTTCAGGCAGTTGCCGCGAACAAGGGCGCAATCGAGCAAATACGCACGCGAATGAACCCGGACGGCACTCCCGTCGCAAAGCTGAGCCCCGCAGATGAGTACAGGATTGCCAAGCTTCAAAGCGAGATCGACAACATCATCAGCGATAAGCTTACGACCAAGGTGGTGTTGATGTGGTCTCCAACCTTGCAGGAGCTCAAGCCCTGGTACGCAGAAAGGGACGCGGCGACCCGCACGTTGGCCCCTGATCTCGCGGTCTCCAAGTGGCTGACACCTCAAGGGGGGCAGTGGCTGGCCGCCAATAGAGATCCCTCGAACTCTATCGTCATTTCCATATCGGTTCCCGTTTGGGCGCACGCGCCCGTGCCGGCCGCACCCGCCGCCTTTCCAACGACCGAACAGCACATCGATGGCTTCGTGGTCCGCGATCCGGCTCTGAGCAACGTCCTCGTCTGCATGGGAGTATGCCCCATACCGCAGGATGGCCTGATGTCTGTCGATACGGTGGCTACGACCGCCGACGCGGCTATTCCACAATTTGGACGCCGTCTGGTGCTCCCACTGCATAACTCCTTCGGCCAGAACTCGGTGCTTGATATCTCCATGTCAGAAGATGGAATGATTTCTAAACTTGGGCAGCGCTCCACGAGCACCATCGCTGCCGGCGTCACTGCGTTGGGGACCGCTGTCGATGCAGAGAAAAGTCGCGAAGACGCGCGCGCCAAAGCGAAGCGGGACGCACTAACTGCGGAACAGAATCAGCCGCGCGACGACAACAAGCGACTGGCTGACTGCCTGGCTGCTCAGAAGGTAATCTTGGATAACGGCGGCACACCGATCGGTGTCTGCAGGTAGGCTCGCATGCAATCCATCGTGTGCCGCAGTCTCGGCATGACTGTCTTTGTCCTGCTCTGGTCTGGAACTGGCGTCGCAGCGGAATTCACGATGCAAGCCGCCAACGCGGAGTATCGCCCGGAAGTTGTTGGGCCTTTTTCACGCGACGCGATTCCCATGGACTGGCCATCGACTTTCGTATTCGAGAGCGCAGATGGAACGCAATGTACGGCAACGGCCGTCGGAGCGCGCACCCTCCTGACCGCAGCGCACTGCTTCCATGGTTCGAGCACAGGGACGATCATGCTTGGCACGGAATTGGCCCAAGTCTCCTGCGAAAGACACAAAGACTACCCGACCAATGCCTGGGCTGACTTTTCGCTTTGCTATGCCGAAAGCACGCTGGCGGCGCCGGACAGGGGTTTTGAAGTCATCAATGTCGATCCAGCAGTGCTTCGTGTCCAGACGAAGCTGGTAATCGTCGGCTTTGGATGCCGCACTCCCGGTGGCGCGGATCGCGGCTTTGGCAGACTCTCCGAAGGCGACGCGGTTGTGTTGAATATCGATGCTCAGTATGTCGAGACGGGCGGAGGTGCGGCCATCTGCACGGGGGACAGCGGTGGCGGCGTATTCTTCAGTGCAGGCCCCCGCGCGCCCAGATTGGTGGTCGCCGTTGCTTCACACGGCGACTTGTCCACTCGATCGTTTCTCGTAGTAACGGCAAGTGACATCTTCCTGGAATGGGCACGGGATTGGTGCAAGAAGTACGGCACTTCACTGTGCGGGGTCACATCTCAGACCACGCCTTGCCGCGTGTGAAGTCCGCGGAGTTGCTGATCCTGGCACAGCAGCCCATCACGCCGTAAGACATTCCGCGTTCTGACCTATCTCCGCGCGGGCGGAACGATGCCCTTCAGTGACTGATACGCCATGCGGGTGATGACATCCCCGGACAGGAATCCACCCCTCGGTGCCCAACGCGCATGCGGATAGGAATTTCAATCCATCCCCGCAGGCAAGTCTACTTCGTGTAACCGGCCTTATGTAGGCAGTCCCGAAGATGGAAGTCGGCCTTCACCCGGCTCCGCCCGCCAAACCCCGCGACCAGCAACCCCTTTGGCGCCGCAGATTCCTGCCCCCTCCTTGAATTGCGCCCTGCCCAACGTCGGCCCCTGGGAAACCAGGCACACACCGACACACCCCGTCGCTTCAGCCGACATCATCATGCCGACTCTGCGGTGCGGCAGGTCCTGCCCATATGAAAATTCCGTGGAGATTTGCCCTGACGCCCCATAGGCCCGGCTATCACTCTCCACCTGACTCGCGCTCCCGGCCTGCGGATGCCCTTTGACGTCGGGGCCGGGCCTTCGTCAATATGGATCCAGAACAATAAACGGCCGGACTCACCGACTCGCCAGAGGGAAGGCAATGAATCATCTGATATACGCTCGCGACAGGACTTTGTCGCTGATCACCTTGTTGCTCGGCATCGTAATCTGGGCCGCTGTCCTGTACGGGATCATGCGACTGGGCGGGACGAAGGGACTCGCCGGCGCCGCCATCGTGGTGCTGCTCATGATCGCAGTGGGCTCGCTGGGCTACCTGTTCATCATGTCGGCATTCCTCTCGCACCTGCGAGGCAATTCCATCGAGGTGACCGACTCCCAGCTTCCGGATCTTCACCAGCAGCTGCTTGAATGCTGCGACAAGATCCCGCTGAAGAAGTCCAGGCCCCGCATGTTCATCCAGAACGGCAATGGGGTCTTGAATGCCTTCGCCACCTGGTTCCTCGGGAGTCGATACGTGATTCTGCTGTCCGACGTCGTGGAAGCGATGGAAGAGAACGCCAACGGCGTCCGCTTCTATATCGGCCATGAACTCGGGCACATCCAGAACCACGACAATCCATTTGTAGCGGCCCTGCGCCTGCCAGCGCTCTGGCTGCCCTTGCTGGGTGCTGGATTCTCGCGCGCCCGCGAAAGCACCTGCGACCTGCATGGACTGGCCTGCAGCCAGTCGCGCGATACGGCAGCGCTTTCGCTGGTTGCATTGATGGCCGGCAAGAGGCGCTGGAAAGCGGCTTCGATGCAGGGCCTGGCGGATCAGGCGCAGCTTAGCGGCAGATTCTGGATGTCCTTCCACGAGCTGATCGCCTCGTATCCGTGGACGGTAAAGCGGGTGCTTCGCATCGGACAGGAACAACCTGCCATACCCCGCAGGAATCCATTTGCCTACGTGCTGGCATTGTTCGTGCCGTACGCCGGCCGGATGGGATCCGGATTCGGTGTGCTGCTATACGTCTATGTGATCGGAATTCTGGCGGCGATTGCCATTCCCGCCTACCAGGACTACACCGTTCGCGCGGAGCTGATGGGCGCGATTCCGGCTTCGGAGCCGGCGCGAAATGCTCTCGCCCGGTACTACGCGGAGCACAAGACTGTTCCCGCAAGCCTCGCAGCCGTCGATGTCGACCCGACCTCAATTCAGGGATACAGCATGTCGGTAGATCCCAAGGGCATGGTGCTTGCGCTTGAGTCGCGGCATGGCGTGCTGCTTTTTGTTCCGACGCAGGATCGCGATGGAAGCATCTACTGGCGTTGCCAGGCGGGAGAAAAGCTCAAGCCTTCCCAGCTTCCGCCGGAGTGCCGCTAGGGACTGCTCTGATCCGGCGCAAGGAACCTGCAGCTTTTCGCTCCAGTGGAACCGGCGCAGCAGCCGGCGCACGAAAGGCGCAATGAGGATCGTGGACGCGGTCTCTAAGACCCTTGGGTGCCCACTTGGCGCCGACAAGCCTCCTCGTAGGGGCTCGTCGCTGCTAACCAATTGAATATTGGCCCGCCCTTATTCGAAATCGGCACCAGAGCGCATATTCAGGCATCGAGTGCTACGTTTTCGCTACGATCCTGCACGCTGACCGGCAATATTGCTGCGCAATCGCGCTAGGACGTCCTACTTGGCGCTACTTGGCCCCGTTTTGCGGAGCCGGCGGCAACTCCCCTGCCGGAGGGACCGGACCTCCACGGCCGCGAGCCAGCATGAGTGCCTTCAGCTGCGCGTGCAACCCCTGCACCGGCTCCTCGATCTTCAGTGTGAAGGTCCGACCGACATCCTGCAGTATGAGGCATTGCGCCTCGCCGCCCGTGAGCAATAGCAGGTCGAGGCCCCGCGCGACATCCGGCCCGTACAGGATCTCCACTACCCTGCCGTTATCATCCGTACGCACCAGCGATTCTAGGTCGCGCGCGTTTGCGTGGACGGTGGAACTGAACAATGAGTAGGCGGAGTTGTAGAAGTCGCTCAAGCCCGCACGCCGAGCGTACCACTGCGTTTGTCGCTCCTCGATTCCCTTGGCCTCGATGTTCTGGTTCACTTGCGCCAGCAATTCGTTGACCTGCGGATCGCCGTGCGCGCGCTGGACCTCGGCGCTCAGGATCTTGAACTTGTTCATGAACTTGCGGCGGAACACCTCATCCTCCTGCACATAGGCTTGCGCCACCTGCCGATCCAGGCTTACAGCACGGAGCTTGAAGAGGATCTCTAGTTGATGACGCAGAATGATCCGCGCCTCGTGGGCTAGGCCCCGCTCGATCAATAGAATGCTCGTTTGGTGACTGGAGAGCGCGCGCACGAATAGCAAGGCCACGAGCATTCCCTGCAGGTCCTCGTTGTGGATCTGGAGCTTGTACAGGCTCGTCTGCGCCAGCCGGTTGATCTGTTGGCAGACCTCTAGTAGCTCGTTCAGTTCCTCTCGGTGTTTCACGATCCACGATGCCGCGTCGTCGTCGAGGAATCCGTTCTCGTCGATGGACACCTTATCCTCCTTTTGTCGTCGGACGGGGCGGCAGGAACTCATCCGTCGCGCTGTCCGCCCATCCCTCCATGGTCTGCGACTGAGAGTGCCAATACTCATGCAGTTCCGACAGGTGCTCCGTCTGGACCCAAGGTTGATCCAGCGCCTCCAAAATGTCGAACTGCGGCACCGGCACTACGGACCCGAGCGCTGCGTCATGGAAGAACTGCGCTGACAGGAAGCTCGCTATCTGAACGATGTTCTTCATCGCCTCGTCGATGACGTTGTAAGTCACAGCGGGCAAGGCGCCGGATTCCGCGGCGATCCGCTCGGCATGGGCCACCACCCGATCCGCCAGCGCGCAGACCGCCCGGATCGACTCATGCTCCAAGCGCGCTTTGAGTGCCGCGATCATCGCCGGTTGAACCTTATCCAGCCGTCGCCGTCGCTGCGGAAAGCCCGCCAACGCATCGAACGACTGGTGCAACAGCTGCGACGTGCCCCAGGCTTCCGGCCCTTGTGTCGGAATCCAGCGCGGCTGCCCCGACACGATTCCACCTTCAGGAATGCTCTTCTCGAAAGCGGCCTGCGGGTCGTAAGGCAATCCGTCGTAGCACACAAGATTTTCCCGCCGCAGCAGCTCGGGATGCTTCTCGATATGCACGAGCACGTTCCACACCGAATCCGTCTGCGGATGCCGGTCCACCAGTCGCCGGACACCCAACGTCATCAAGTTTGCGTAGCCGGCGCTCACCAGTTCCCAGAGCGCACCATTTACTGCGCGCTCCGGCTCCAAGCGCCGCGCTTCGTTCAGCGTGCGGAACACGGCGGTATGCCAGGCGAGCCCGTGAATCTGGTTCATCACCGAGCTGTCCGCCTCGCCGCGCAGATACACCAGGCAGCGCCGCCGGAAGTTGCGGTATTCCTGCAAGGCGTTGCGGCGCACCGCCGGCACATCGCATTGCTCCACCGCGTATTCGTATTCCGCAATGCTCATTGCTTCGCCTGAGGCGGAGGGTGCTTCCCCAATATTGCCGGTATCTGTGGCGGTGACGGCCATGCCGAGAGAATCCGCGTCAGGTTCGATTCCAGCTCTCGTCGCCGCTGCTGCACGTCCGGGTCAGACAGATGAGGATTCTCACGCGCCTCGCGCCATTGCAGCGGCGCACCGGTACCGCGTTGGCGTTCGTCGGCTCCGACGACCGAACCCCAGCTGAAGGCGAAATGACCGAACCCGGAATCCGCGGGCAGTCGGTCGGCGAGCGTTCGTCGCATGAGGTGCAACGAGTCCGCCGCCGCAGCGGCGGCACGCAACCAGGCCTGCCCGTCCATTCCACCCGAAGGCGGATTGATCACGATATCGAGTAGTGCCACACGGTTGAATGGCACGAATCGCCACAATTCCTCCAGCTGAGTCCGCACCTGCTGCACGTTGCCGAAAGAGGACTTCTGGGCCTTGACCGCTGCCTCTGTCGGGCTGCGATACGCGCACTTCGCCTCGACCGCGACCAAGTGATCCACCGCGGGCGGCCACTCGATTCCACGCTTTGTCGTCAGCCGCAAAGGGCCGGCCATCAAGTCCACGTCGCCATAGCGACCCGCAACCAATTTTCCATGTGGAACCTGTAGCAGCACCCAATAGAGATTCGAGTGCAGGCCCAGCGGCCCAAGCAGATCAGTGAGCAGAAATGGCGTGTCACAGAGGTACAGGACGGCGGCATTCTCCCGCTCCTGGCTCTCAACTTCGATCAGGTGTCCCTCGTTCACCCTCTGCACTCCCTATTCCCGCCATAACCGACGACAAGTCACCCTTCGACTCGCGGCGAAAGATCAAACCGCTTCGCGAGCTTATCCCAAGGCCAGTCGCGGTCCACAAAGTCATGATAGGTGTAGTCGACACATCGCGCGCACAGCCGGCGGTGGTTGCAGGCTCGTCCGCCACTTTTCGATCTCGTGGCGAGGATGGCGCACGCAAGCATGTCCCAGCGCATGGGCAACCCGGCAACTTCCCTTCTGCCGGCGTCATCGCGCAGCCGCTCTGCTATTTCTATCGCGTTGGGATTCACGATCACGGCTGGAACATCCTGTTGCAGCGTGTTGATCACCATCCGCCGACTCACCCAATCGTAGTCCTCACCGAACGAGTACCCGATGATCGCTAGTCGGCCAGCCCGCGCTAGCAGCCGGTCGATCTGTGCGTACGCCGGCCAAGAGGCCATCTCCAATGTCTCGGGTGTAGGGAAGTGCAGCCCAGGAATAGGCGACAACGGTAGGCTCGGAAACTCCTGGTAGATCTCGACCAGTTCGACCCAATCCTCGCGCGCGCCATCCATCGCAGCCGGGGTTGTGCCATGGACATCCACGACGACGTGCGGCCGACAGTAGCGGCTCGTCAATCCGTCGTTGTTGTAGTTGATGACGCCCATGCGGTAGCGCGCGCACCCGAAGACCGCGTACTGCGGCGGGATGCGTATGAACGGCGCCGGTGACAAGGCCGCTACGGTCGCCGCTCGGATTGCACCGGAGGAGACGTGCTCCTGCAGCAGTTCCTCGCGGATCAGTTCGGTGGTATCCCAAGGTGAAATCCACCTCGGGCCTCGCATACCCAAGATTCCTGTGGCAACCGGATCGATTCGCAAGGGTTCGGCCGGGAAGATCCCGCTTCCAAGCACGAGGTCACTAATCGTTGTAGCGAGCTGCCGCATTAGCGGCACCATCGGATACGATGCCCCCGCGCCGAGAACTGCGCAGCTTTCCGGTAGCTCCAGGCAATCCAGCAACAACTGCAGCGGGGCCAGCCGGATGGTTCGGTGCTGGAATTTTTTGCGATGGACGCCCACTTGGCACGCTACGCCACACCAGCATCACGTAGAAATTGCCGATTCAATTTCGATCACCGGCTCGATCTGAGATACCAACGTCGGGAATTCAGCCTGAACGCGTTCGTAGATATCGGGCGTCTTGCCCTGAATGATCGAGATCACCAAGGCAAAGTGGATTTCCGGGGCGCCGCTCGGGGTAGACGAGCGGCCAGGCTCGCGAGCGATGTAGTGGAGATCGAAACACGGCGCATTCAATGAGGTGACGTACTTGCCATGCTCGGCGTGCATGACCGTATTCCACTTCTGCGCCAGCAGCCGACGCTCATCCTCCGCCAGGTGGTCATGCTGCTTGAAGAATGAGTTGCTCGCTGGATTCTTCGACGTCTTGCCCGTGTTCTTGTCGATCTTGAAATTTGTCGCGTCTGGGCGAAACGTGATGTCCAGGCCGGCGCGGGTATAGTCACCGGGCGTATGGGGATCAGTCCCGCAGCTGTAGCAGAGCGTGGCGCGGATGGTAACTTTGCCAGACAGACCGCCGGGGACGAGAACTGGAGCTCGAAGCACGCCGCTGGGCTGCATCTTGCCGGAGTAGATCACTCGTGCGTATCCAGGGGGACAGACTGTCAGCGCATGCAAGGAATGACACGCGCGGCCCCATCCCACTTCAAGCATGGGATGAACATCACTGTCGCGTTCCGAACAGTGCACGAGCAACGCCTTGAGGGCCATCGGCGAAAGCTTCGAGCCAAAGTGAGATCGCATCCCGGCGGCCATGCGGGCCAAGCCAGGCGCCGCGAAACTCGTGCCGATGGTCTGCATAACCTGACCGCCCACGCCTGCGAACAGATAAGGATCGCCGTCCACGCCTCCGAAGTGCAACACGTCTGGTTTGATCAATCCGGGTGAGCGACCTGGACCGACTGCACTGTAAGCCGCCCGGCTCCAGACGCCTTCCGATGCAGTGCAGGCACCTACGCCCAAGGCATTGACACTGTCCGCTGGTGCCAGCACGCGGCATTCCGGATGAGCGTCCTCGCCGTTATTCCCCACCGCGACGCATGCCAGCGCATTGCCATCACCCAGATGATCGTCGAGCAGCGTGGTCCACGGGCTCACATCGTCGTCATCCATCGGATCTGGCGGTCCGAGCGAAAGCGAAATGAACTGGTAGCTACGCTGCGCAAGAATGTCGTCGATGAGTGCCAAAGAACGATACAGGCCCTTCTTGTCCTGTGTGTTTGTCCCCAGCACACGGTAGTGATCCACCTTTGCGTAGGGCCTCGGAGCCACTACGCCGGGCTTGATGCTCCCGAAGAGCGCTGCGGACGTGACCGAAAGACCATGATCCGTCAGTGCCGACACCGGTGCGCCGATATCATGAGGGGCGAAGGGCTCATACGCCGTCGCCCACGGCCCGAAAGGGTGATTTACCGGGAGACCTCCATCAAATATGGCGATGGATACACCGGGATCAACCGCCAGTTCGCTCGGCAACACCGCCCTGCTCTTGGCAGAGCGCAATATTCTTGGCTGTTCCAGCGGGCGCGGCTCTGGCAAGGGCCGGATGGCCCTGACGAAAGTGTATTGCGCCAGTTCCTTTGCGGCGGCCCGCGTGGCAGTCGCCGCCATGAACAACAGACCTCGACTCGCGAACTCAAGACCGGAATCGAGCTCCACGCCAACCTGCTTTGCGAATTTCCTGAATCGACTGTGCCAGTCCGAGTCGAGCTGAGTGTCGTAGTGCAGAACCAGCTCCACGTCATCCGGCTTTTCCTTGATGCCGGGCTTAACGCGATCAGCGGCGGACATGAGATGTATCGCTTCGAAACCACGGAAGTCATTCGCGATAGGATCTTTAGGGGCTGATCGTTCATCCGCCATCAGGAGTGGCAGCATCCGATTCAGCTTTTCGGGTGAGGCCGCTACAAAAAGATCCGTAGTGAGCGTTGGCTTTTCTTTTGTCGCTGCTCGCCCACCTTCAGGCTTCACCTGCGCGGAACGGCTTCCCAACAGTCGCAGGTCGGCGTGCTTGAATAGCGCTTGAGGGAACGCCGACCGGGACAGTGCCTGCGGATTCAAACGCACCACGGCCACTACCTGCCCGGAAGCCATTGCAACGGCAGGCACATGAGCAATGTCCGCCGCCAGCGCCTGCAGCTGAGGCTTCAGACGCGTGCGCTGCTCCTCCAGCGTGTATGGAGGCTCGCCACCCGGACCCGACACATAAGGCGCGCGCTCCAGCGTCTGCGTGTAGGCAAGCAGGTAGCGTTCATTGGCCATGAATTACCCTCCCTGAATCTCGGCGCGGCGCATCGTGTCGCGGCTGACGTGCGTCAGCTCTGATATCAGTCGCAAAGAAAGGCTACCGTCCCTCGCGAGATCGAGCGCAATGGCCTTTGCGTCCGGACGCGATATTGATCCCATTCGGTTCCGAATCACCCTGGCCAAAGCATCGACCGGCGACACCGAAGGCTCCAGTACAGCGGATTTGCGCAACTGCGAAAACGTGCGCGCAAACTCGCTGTGGGAGGTATTGGCCAGAACCTTGGGAAGCGTTGCCTTCCAGACATCAGGCACAGTGACACCTTCTGGAGTCAGCTGGTCCATCAGCTTTCGCAATTCATCAGCAGTCGGTCGAGGAAAGTCGATTGGGGTCTCGAAGCGTCGCCACACCGCGTTGTCCAACAACTGCGGGTGATTCGTGGCCGCGATAAGCAGACGGCCGGTCGGCCATTCGTCCAGCTGTTGAAGCAGAACCGTCACGAGCCGCTTTAGCTCTCCCACATCAGCGGTATCGTCTCGACGTTTCGCCAAGGCATCGAGCTCATCCAGAAACAACACGCCATCTGTATGAAGCGCATATGCCATGGCGCGTTTGAGATTTGCGCCCGTGGCACCAAGGTAACGGCTCATCACCGTGCCGAGGTCCAGTACAAGCAGCGGCTTCTTCATTTCTCTGGCGAGCCACGTCGCCGCTAGCGTCTTGCCGACACCAGGTGGACCGCTGAGCAGCACCGTCCTGGTGGGGGCAAGCCCAAGCTCGTGCAGGGCATCTGGCATTTCGTGCTCTACGACTATCGACTGCAAGGCAGCCTGAACATCGGTCGAGTACAGTGGCTGCACTTGCAGCGCGGGCGACCGATCCACACGCAGCAGGTCACTCCCGCTGTCAGAATCTGATGGCGAGACGTCTGGGACGGGGTCAGCACGCCGCAGGGCGGAGCGTGACGGCTTGGGTGCAAGCTTTGGCGATGCGAGCAAGGCCTGCCGAAGGGCATGAGCGAGGGGCGGATCCGTTCTTATCAGCTCGCGGACGCGCCGCATACCGAACACACGTGCAGAATCCGACTCACCAGCGGCGGCATATGCAGCCAACTGGACTAGATCTGATTTCAATCTGTCTTTCGAGTCCACTGACTCTGTAAGATGTTGATTTTTTTTATCAATATTCTTCATTTCAGTGGACTAGATTATTTACCATTCGAACTATATGCCCTAGGCAACCCAAAGACAACGGCGAACCTCAAGTAGGTAGCACCTGAAAACGGCGGGAAGGGACGCACGGCAGCTCGGTAGGTGTGAGCGCATCAACGAGTCCGGTCGGGCTCCCGCTCCCATCTCATCGGCGCAACGGCCGCCTGCTCGCGCGCCCTCTGGCGCAACAAGGCATGCGGCGTCGCGCGCACTGGCTGGCCCCGAAACCGCCTAGGCGTGGCATTGGCAGCCACGCCCTGCTCCCGCAAGTGAGCTGCAAACTTCGAGCGCCACTCCTGCAGAGTCGCCTTCTTGATGTTGAGCCGCCGCCCCCGCTCGCTGACCGCCTTGAGCACCACATGGACGTGCGGGTGCGGTTCATCCGTATGCAAAGCCATTACGTACCGATGCTCCAAGGCGAACTCCTCGCGACAGAACATCTGCGTCGCCGCCAGCACTCGTTGCGGATTCGTGCCGGCCGGCATGGAGAACACCAGCTTGTGGACCAGGCGCGGCGGAGCTCTCCTCCGCCCCGCACCCAAAGTATTCTTGGCCCCGACTTCCTGAAGATCCAGATTCCATTCGTCCGGAATCGTGCCCGCGACGCCCCTTCCCGTGAGCACGTCGCCCTCATCGGTGCGCAATTCCACTTCGCCCTTTCGCCCGACGTAGTCGATGTGGCGCTTCACGGCCTTTGCCGATCCCGCGCCGTTGGACAGCACTTTGACCATCACCTCCGGTGTCCGCGCGGCCGTCCGGGCAACCACCTGGGCTTGAGCGAGGGTCAGGTGTATCTGATCCCTGCGGCCACTGCCGCGCCCGTAAGATCGAAAATTGAACAACAGCAGCTCTTCGTCAATCTGCCTGCTCATACCCCGCCTCCCAGGACGCCTTGTTGACCATGAGCGCAGCCTTGAAGTGGTCGCGCAGCGCGGTGCAAACCTTGAGGAACAGGGCCAAGTCATGCCTCCCGGGAAGCTCCGGTTCGCCCTTCGCATTGGCCAGCCGCACCAGCTGATTGAGATTGCGGCCGATGACGGATAGCTGCACAACGCTTTGCTCGAACGCCTGCATCTCGGCCTTAGGCAAGGGCCGCAGGTTCAGCACGTGCGAGCGCAGGACGGCTGCTGCATAGGTGGCTGCAGGCAAACCCCTGGCGCGCGCTCGCATTCCAAGGGGAATCCGTACGTCCGGATGCAGGCAGATCAGCATCTTCGATAGCCGCGCGCCTTGCGGCGACTCCGGAAATGTTTGCTTCCCGAGTCGGCCGGGATCAATCGCTCCGTCCACCAGACGCTTTAGCAGCGCCGCCTCGGTAAGGCCGAAGCCAGAAGCCACCCTGGCGAATTGCGCCTTCTCCTCCACTGTGAGCCTCACAGCACTGATCTTGTTTCGCGCCATGGGCAACATTGTTTAACAGTGCTTAGCCGCTGCCTATCCTGCATTCGCCATGAAATAGCCCCAATACCTAACAACACTGAGTGCTCAAGTAACGGGCGAAAGGTAGACAGAGGTATTGCCTGAAGAATCCGCGAAACTCCCACTGCACCTTCAGCGCCGCTGAGCTCATATTCAATTCTGGAAAGTCTTCAAGAATTCCAGCCGGAACCACATGCCAGCGAACAGTCGAAGAACGAGGCCCTCAGCTGAGTCCGTGAAGCTGAGCTATCCGCAGCAGCTCTCACTGGACTTCTCTGTCTCACCAGTATCTCCAGTGGCGCCAGTTGCCACGATCAGGAGGCCATCGCGCCGGTTTCGACCCACACCCGAGCCGCCAACGCAGATTTCCCAAATGTCTGCCCGCTACCTCACCCGCCTGGAAGCAGCCAAGTACATCCGCTGCAGCCCGCGCTTCCTCGATGGCATGACCTTGCCCTTCATCCGCAAGGGCCGCTGCAAGGTCTACGACCGCATTGATCTGGACGCCTACATGCAGGACGATAGGCACCGAGGGCGGGCCTGGAAGGAGAATCTATGGCCCGTGAACGTGGACTCTACCGCCGCAAGGATTCGCGGTACTGGTGGATCAGCCTCGTCCTCGCGGACGGACGCCGCGTATGCCAAAGCACTGGGTGTGTCGATCACGCCGATGCCGCGGCCTGCGCAGTCCGTCTGAAGAATGAGGCGATTGAAGCTCGGCAGCAGGGAATCGTCGGTGTATTCGTGTGGCAGCAAGCGGTCATGCGATACCTCGAAGAGTCGGCAGACAAGCGCAGCCTCCGGGATGATCGCGATCATCTGAAAAGGCTGGACCCGTATCTGCGGTCCCTGCGATTGGAAGCGATCGACATGACGGCGCTGCAGCCGTTCGTGCGTGATCGCAAGACGAAGGATGGTGTCTCGAACGCGACCGTCAATCGCGCACTTGAGGTGGTTCGAAGGATACTGAATGTCGCGCATCAGGACTGGCGCTGGCTCCGTGGGGTTCCCAAGATTCGAATGCTGAAGGAACCCCGGCGTAGAGTGCGATTCCTGCGACGCGATGAGGCGGACCGATTGATTGCAACGTTGCCAGCCCACATGAAACCCATCGTGCAGTTCGCGCTATCGACTGGGTGTCGTGCCGGTGAAATTCACGGGCTCGAATGGAGTCGCATGGATTTGATCCGAAAGGTGGCGTGGCTCGATCACGGCACGACGAAGTCCGGTGACGGCCGAGGTATTCCGCTCAATGCGGACGCCTTGGCGGCGCTGGAGTCAGTGCAAGGTCAGCACCCGCGATGGCGTTTCACTTTCGCGGGTCACCGTATCCAGCAGAGCTCTTCAGCGTGGGAGAAGGCGAAAGCGCGCGCCGGCATCGAGGACTTCCGCTTTCACGACTTGAGGCACACATGGGCCTCGTGGCACGTGCAGAGCGGCACTTCGCTGCCGGAGTTGATGGAACTGGGTGGTTGGAAGTCGTACGAGATGGTGCTGCGCTATGCACACCTGGCGCCGGAGAAACTCGGCGCTGTGGCCAGTCGCATTGAACGGCAACCGATCGTGAGCCTGACAGTGGAGCCGCGTGGCAGAAACGTAGCGAGCGCTGCTACGATTCCGCTACGTTCAATCAACTAAGCACTTGGGAAAATCACCCAAGTACTTGATTGATTGGCGCGCCCGGAGAGATTCGAACTCCCGGCCTTCTGGTTCGTAGCCAGACGCTCTATCCAGCTGAGCTACGGGCGCGTGGGGACGCGCATTCTAGGGTTCCGGACGGGGTCAGGCAAGGAAGAATCACCCTTGGAAACGTCGGCGGCCCTCGCTATTGGGGCTTGCGGGGCGCAATATCGGGCTCGGGATGGAATCGGGCCCTCTCACAAGACCCTTTGCCCCGCCGTTGCTGACGCTCGCGGTCGCCGAACGGCTGATCATCGCGCAGGATCGGGGCGAAGCCCGCATTACGGTTTCGCTCGATCTGGGCAAGTCCACGGCCATCGTCGAGCCCAAGGCCGAGAACTGGGCCTGCTCGCTGGGCGAGTTCCCCTACCCCTTCGGCCTGAAAGACCGCACCGTCTATGCGTGGACGGGCGGCGCCTTCGAGGCGGTGAGCCGTTACGAGGGGGCGCTCTACAAGCTCGTGCCCACGGAGTGGGGCCCGCCCACCTTCGAGATTGATGGCATCAAGATGCTGCCCACGGCCAGGATGTCACCCTTCGAGGATGCGGAAGACAAGGTCGCGATGATCCGGCCGCGCGGCAAGCGGGTGCTGGATTGCTGTGCGGGCCTGGGTTATTTCGCGCACTGGTGCCTGATCGAGCAGGCGGCCGAGGTGCATTCGTTCGAGAAGAGCGAGGCGGTGATCTGGCTGCGCGGGCTCAACCCCTGGTCACCCCGCGGCGACTCGCGCCTGAAGCTCACCGTCGGCGACATCAGCAAGAAGATCGTGGATCTGCCGCAGGGCGGCTTCGATGCCATCCTGCATGATCCGCCGCGTTTCGGTACGGCGGGCGAACTTTACTCACAGGTGTTCTACGACGAACTGGCGCGGGTGCTGGTGCCGGGCGGGCTGCTGTTTCACTACACGGGCACGCCGAACAAGCTCACCAGTGGCCGCGATGTGCAGCGCGAGGTGCGGCGGCGGCTGCAGAAGTCGGGCTTCGATGCGGATATCGCCGGCGATGGCGTGCTGGCGAAGCGGGCAACCGCCAGCGCGCGCGTGGCGATGCGCGGCCGACGCTGAAGCCGCGCGAGCGCCTCACAACAGCGCAGCATTCACCGCGAAGTGCACCGCGATGGATGCGGCATAGCCCAACGCAATCGCCCAGATCCATTTGAGGTGCGCGGCAAAGGTATAAATGCCGCGCGCCTGCCCCATCAGTGCAACACCCGCCGCGGAACCGATCGACAACAGTGAACCGCCCACGCCGGCGGTAAGCGTGACCAGCAGCCACTGGCCATGCGCCATCTCGGGATTCATGGTCAGCACGGCGAACATGATGGGGATGTTGTCGATGATGGCCGAAGCCACGCCCACGGCCACATTGGTGACCGACGGCCCCAGCGCGATGTACGACTGTTGCGACAGCACCGAAAGGAAACCGAAGGCGCCCAGCCCGCCGACGCACAACACCACGCCGTAGAAGAACAGCAGCGTGTCCCACTCCACGCGGCTGGCGATGACGAAGATGTCGAAGGCCGGCGCCTCGCCGCGGGGCTCACGCCGACGAATGAAATAGCCAAACACCATCAACAGGCCCAGGCCCGTCATCATCCCCAGGAAGGACGGCAGATGCAGCCACTGATGCAGCGTCACCGTGAAGGCCACGGTCAGCGCGAACAGCAGGATCACGCCGATGCCACCGGGCTTCATGCGCATGCGCGCCACCTCCGGCGTGGGCAGGGCCTGCGGCACGGCGAAGTGCATGCAGAAGGCGGGTACCAGCCAGTTGGCCAGTGCCGGCAGGAACAGGCGGAAGAATTCGAAGAAACCCACTATGCCCTTCTGCCACACCATCAGCGTGGTGATGTCGCCGAAGGGACTGAAGGCGCCACCGGCGTTGGCGGCGACGACAATATTGATGCAGGCGGGCACGAGAAAACGCGGATCGCCGCGCCCCACGTTCAACACCACCGCGCCGAGCACCAGCGCCGTGGTGAGATTGTCGAGCACCGGCGAAAGGAAGAACGCCAGCAAACCCGTGAGCCAGTAGATGGCGCGCAACGAGAAGCCGCGCGCGATCATCCACGAACGCAGCATCGCGAACACATTGCGTTCTTCCAGCGTATTCACGTACGTCATCGCGGCCAGCAGGAACAGCAGCACGCCGGCGTATTCGGTCAGGTTGTGCTCGAGCAATGCGGCGGCATCGATGCCGCCCTGGCGCTGCGCGGTGACGCCCACCAGCATCCAGATGAGGCCTGCGGCGATGATCACCGGCTTGGATTTGCGCAGCTGCGTGAACTCCTCGGCGATCACCAGCACATAGGCGAGCGCGAACACGCCCAGCGCCGCCAGCGCCAGGGGGTTGGCGGCCAGATCAGCCCATTGCGGGTTCATTCGTTGGCGGCTTTTTCGGCGGCGTCGCGGGCCGCGGCTTCCACTTTCTGTGCATCGTCGATCTGCTTCTGCACCTTTTCTTCCATCTGTTTCGCCTGTTTGGCCTGCTCGGCCGCCGAGACACCGCCCGCCGCGGCAGCCGCGCCGGTTTCAGCCAGCCCGCAACCGCTCAGCAGACCGGCACCGAGCAATACGCCGCAGGCCAGGGTGAGAATACGAGTCATGGGTCACTCCTTTACTTTTGGTCGAAGATAAACGACAGATGGCAAGTGGCGGCGTGTCAGACGACGCGAGAAGTGCGTGTAGGTCATTGGCACCAATTCCGCGCCGCTGCTGACTCCAACCGGCGAACCGTTGACATGGTCCAATCATCCCATATCGTGAATTACATGAACGAGCAACCGGCCCTCAAAGAAGCTGGTGTCGGTCCGGATCCACGGGTCTTCTGCGCAACGCGCATATGCCTGTTCCTGGATGTGGACGGAACGCTGATCGAATTCGCGCCCACGCCCGCGGAGGCCCGCGTGGCGCCGGCGACCATCGAGCTGCTGGGCCGCCTGCAGAATGTGCTGGGGGGCGCCATGGCGTTGATCAGCGGCCGCGCGCTGGCGGCGCTGGATGAGATGTTCAGTCCGCTGGTGCTGCCCGCCGCGGGTATTCATGGATTCGAGCGGCGCAGTGTGTGGGGCCAGATCACCCGCCCGGCTGTGTCCCCGGCGTGGCTCGACAGCGCCCGCCATCGCCTGCTGCCCACGCTTCGCCGCCACAAGGGCCTGCTGCTCGAGGACAAGGGCTATGCGCTGGCGCTGCACTATCGCAATGCGCCCGATGCCGCCGACGCCGCGCTCGAAGCCCTTTCAGGCGTGGCGGCCGAGCTGGGCCCGGACTATGAAATCGTGGCCGGCGCCGACGTGGTGGAAGTGAAGCCCTCGCGCCAGAACAAGGGCACGGCGATCCAGGCCTTCATGAAAGAGGCACCCTTTGCCGGCCGGATGCCGGTATTTTTGGGGGATGACATCACCGATTACGAGGGGTTCGCCGCGGTGCGCAGTCATGGTGGACTGGACATCGCCATCGGCGGACGGGTATCGGCGCGCTGGTATCTGGAAGGCCCGCAGGCCACGCACGCCTGGCTGACGAGGGTGGAACGCTGCCTGAAAGGAAATGCACCGGAATGACACCGAACCTGCAACTCGGGGTGGTCGGCAACTGCCAGATCGCCGCGCTGATCGACAACGAAGGCACCGTGCTGTGGTGCTGCCTGCCCCGCCCGGATGGCGATCCGGTGTTCAGCGCGCTGCTGACCGCCGAAGGCCGCGATGCGCCGCAGGGTGTTTTCCGCGTGGAGTTGTCACGGCTGCAGCAGACCCGGCAACGTTACCTGCACAACACCGCGGTGCTTGAAACCACGCTCACCGATGCGCAGGACAATGCCGTGCGCATCACCGATTTCAGCCCGCGCTTCCGCGACCGGGGGCGCATCTTCCGGCCGATGACGCTGGTGCGCATCATCGAGCCGGTGGCGGGCCGGCCGCTGATCACCATTCGTCTGCGCCCCGCCACGCACTACGGACGGCGCGCGATGTTCAGCATCGGCGGCTCGCATCATCTGCGCGTCAGTTGCTCGACCGTGGATTACCGCATCACCACCGACGTCTCGCTCACGGCGCTGACCGAAGAGCGCATGATCGTGCTCGACAAGCCCATCGTCTTTCTGCTGGGCCCGGATGACACCATCGAGCAGGCGCCGGCCACGCTGGCGTCGGCATTTCTGGCCGAGACCATCGGCTACTGGCGCGACTGGGTGCGTACGTTGGCCATTCCCTTCGACTACCAGGAGGCGGTGATTCGCGCGGCGATCACGCTGAAGCTGTGCACATTCGAGGATACGGGCGCCGTGCTGGCGGCGCTGACCACTTCCATCCCCGAAGCCCCCGGCACGCCGCGCAACTGGGACTACCGCTACTGCTGGCTGCGCGACAGCTACTTCGTCATCCAGGCCCTGAACCGCCTGGGTGCCACGCGCACGATGGAGTCATACCTGCATTTCATCGACAACATCGTGGCGCGCTCCAGTGTGGATGACCTGCAGCCGCTGTACGGCATCAGCGGCGAAGTGCGCGCCGAGGAACGCGTCGTCTCCGACCTGGCCGGCTATCGCGGCATGGGGCCCGTGCGCGTGGGCAATGCCGCCATCACGCAGAAGCAGCACGATATCTACGGTTCGCTGATCCTGGCCTCCACGCAGCTGTTCTTTGACGCGCGACTGGAGCACGGCGGCGATTCCGACCTGTACGCGCGGCTGGAGCTGCTGGGACATCGCGCGCGCGCGGTGTTTGAAATGCCCGACGCCGGCCCGTGGGAACTGCGCGGCTCGGAGCGGATCCATACCTTTTCGGCGGCCATGTCCTGGGCCGGCTGCGATCATCTGGCACGCATCGCACAGCGCACGGGCAACGACGGCGCCAGGGAGCGCTGGCGCGCCTCGGCGGATGAAATGCGCGAGAGCATCCTGAAGCGCGCCTGGAACGAGAAGCGCGGCATTTTCGCCGCGACATTCGACGGCGCCGAAATCGACGCCACCGCACTGCTGCTGCCGGAGCTGGGACTGGTCCCGGCCAAGGACTCGCGCTTCATTTCCACGCTCGACTGCATCGACCGCGAGCTGCGCGAAGGCGATTTGATATTCCGCTACCGGCACGAGGATGACTTCGGCCACATGTCCACCGGCTTCGTGGTGTGCTCATTCTGGTATGTGAACGCACTGGCGGCGGCCGGCCGCGTGCAGCAGGCACGCGACCTGTTCGAACGCCTGCTGGCGCGCCGCAATCCGCTGGGCCTGCTGTCTGAAGACATCGAGCCCACGCAGGGCGAGCTGTGGGGCAATTTCCCGCAGACCTACAGCATGGTGGGTATCATCAACAGCGCGCTGCGCCTGAGCCGGCAGTGGGAAAACGAACTGTAAGGTCGCATGGCCATACCTGAACACTCGGTCAGTTATGTGCAGCCCACGCGCATCAGCGCCTGGGGAACCTACCTCGCGCAGATCGACCGCATCATTCCGCATCTGGGGGATCTGTCGCGCTGGGTGGGCACCCTCACCCGCCCCAAGCGCGCGCTCATCGTCGATGTGCCGGTGCTGATGGACGATGGCAGCGTGCGGCATTTCGAGGGTTTTCGCGTACAGCACAGCCTGTCGCGCGGCCCTGGCAAGGGCGGCGTGCGCTATCACCCGGATGTCTCGCTCGAAGAAGTGATGGCGCTGTCCGCCTGGATGACCATCAAGAATGCCGCGGTGAACCTGCCCTATGGCGGAGCCAAGGGTGGCGTGCGCGTGGATCCGGCGCGCGTTTCGCGCGCCGAGCTCGAGCGCATCACGCGCCGCTACACCAGCGAGATCGGCATCATCATCGGCCCGCACCGCGATATCCCGGCGCCCGATGTGAACACCGACGCACAGATCATGGCGTGGATGATGGACACCTACTCGGCCAATGTCGGCGGCACGGTATCGGGCGTGGTCACCGGCAAGCCCGTGGTGCTGGGCGGATCGCTGGGCCGCGTGAAGGCGACCGGGCGCGGCGTATTCCTGATCGGCCGCGACGTGGCCGGACGCCGCGGCCTGGATCTGTCCGGCGCGCGGGTGGCCGTGCAGGGTTTCGGCAATGTGGGCTCCGTGGCCGCCGAATTGTTCGCGCAGGCCGGCGCACGCATCGTGGCCGTGCAGGATGCCAGCGGCACGGTCTGCAACGACAAGGGTCTGGATATCGCGCAGGTACTGGCGGCCTCGCGTCAGCCCGAGGGCCTGCCCGCAATGCGCGGCGCCGATCTCATCCCCAACGAAGCCTTCTGGCAGGTGCAGTCCGACATCCTGATTCCCGCGGCGCTGGAAGGTCAGATCACCGCGGAGCGGGCGCGCGCGCTGAAGACCTCACTGGTGATCGAAGGCGCCAATGGCCCGACCATGCCGGAAGCGGACGAGATTCTCGAGGATCGCGGCATTCTCGTGGTGCCGGACGTGATCGCCAACGCCGGCGGCGTGACGGTTTCGTACTTCGAATGGGTGCAGGATTTCAATTCCTTCTTCTGGAGCGAAGAGGAAATCGAACAGCGGCTGGAGCAGATCCTGCTGCCGGCCTTCCGCAACATCTGGGATCTGCACCTGGAGCAGAAAGTCACGCTGCGTACCGCCGCATTCATTATCGCCTGCCGGCGAGTGCTGCAGGCACGCGCGCTGCGCGGCCTGTATCCTTGAGCGCAACGCTCTATGGGGAGATCCGCCATGAAACACGTTCTGACCGGCTGCCTGCTTTCGATCGCAGCCCTTCCGGCATTGGCGCAGCAGCCGCCCGCGCCGGCACCGGCCTGCAATCGCGCCTGCCTCGAAGGCTTCATCGACAAGTACCTCGATGCCATGCAGGCCCACAAGGCCACCGACGCACTGTTCGCGCGCGACGTGAAGTTCACCGAGAATGGCGTGCGGCTGCCGCTGGGTCATGAAGGCCTGTGGTTCAACATGTCGGGCCGGGGCAACTACAAGTTCTACGTGCCCGACATCGAAACGCAGCAGGTGGCCTACATCGGCACGGTGCGTTATGGCGCCGCCCCGGCCGCCGGCAATACCCCCGCGAATCCCGGCACACTGGCCGCGCTGGCGCTGCGCCTGAAGATCGTCGACGGCAAGATCACCGAGGTGGAGCAATTGGCCATCCGCCCGGACAACACCCAGCAGGTGACGAACCGCAACGCGGCACCCGCCGCGGCGCCGCGCTTCCCGCCCACCGGCGAGGCGGTGGACAAGATGGATAAACCCCATCCGGTGTTCTTCGAGACCATTCCGGAGAACAAGCGCGCCACCCGCGATGAACTGATCCACACCGCGAACTACTATTTTGCCGGCCTGCAGCGCAATGACGGCAAGGGCTACTACCCCTTCACCGATGACTGCGTGCGCTTCGAGAACGGCATCACGACCACCACGCAGTGCAAGAAGCAGTTCCAGGAATCCCTGAAGGGCATCGTCTCGCGCATTCGCGACCGCCGCTTCGTGGCGGTGGATCGTGAGCGCGGCATCGTCTATGCCTTCGCCTTCTTCGACCACGACCGCATCAACTGGACCTGGCAGCTCGCCGAGCTGTTCAAGATCGAGAACGGCCAGATCCGCCGCATCGAAGCAGTGTTCCAGCGCGCACCCTATGGCATTCCTTCGGGCTGGAGCACCTACGAGCAGGGCATGTCCGAAGAGCCACAGACCATTCGCTGAACCGCCGAGCCAGACTAGCCCGTCGTAGGCGCGCGCCAGGCCCGTTCGAACGGCAATCGCCACGCATTGGGCGCGATGAGCTGGTGAATGGAATTGGGCCCCCAGCTGCCCGGTGCGTACGAACGCACCGGCGGCGGCGATTCCAGCAGCGGCACTGAAACCTCCCACAGCCGCTCGATGCCTTCCGCGGTGGTGAACAGTGTGTGATCGCCGCGCATGGCATCGAGAATCAGCCGCTCATAGGCCTCGAGCACCTCGCCGATCATGCCGGTGTCATTCATCGCGAACTGCAGGCTGAGCTTGTCCAGCTTCATGCCCGGCCCGGGCCGCTTGCCATAGAACGACAGCGACATCTTCGAGGCATCGGCCAGATCGAAGGTCAGATGATCCGGGCCATGCGCGCCCACGCCGGAATCGGCGGGGAACATGCTCTTCGGCGGCTCGCGGAAGGCAATGGAGATGATGCGCTGGCCCTCGGCCATGCGCTTGCCCGTGCGCAGGTAGAACGGCACACCGGCCCAGCGCCAGTTGTCGATATGACAGCGCAACGCGATGAAGGTCTCGGTGTCCGACTCCGGATTCACGCCCTCCTCGCTGCGATAGCCGGTGTATTGCCCGCGCACCACATCGGCGGGCTGCACAGGCAGCATGCTGCGAAAGACCTTGTTCTTTTCCTCGCTGATGGGCTTGGGCGCCAGATTGGTGGGCGCTTCCATCGCGACGAAGCCCAGGATCTGGAACAGATGCGTGACCACCATGTCGCGGTAGGCACCGGTCTGCTCGTAGAAGGCCGTACGCTTTCCCAGGCCCAGGGTTTCGGGCACGTCGATCTGGATGTGATCGATGAAGTTGCGGTTCCAGATGGGCTCGAACAGGCCATTGGCGAAACGGAAGGCCAGAATGTTCTGCGCCGGCTCCTTGCCGAGAAAGTGATCGATGCGGAAGATCTGCTCTTCACGGAACACCGCATGCAGCGCGCGGTTCAGCGATACGGCACTGGCCAGATCCGTGCCGAAGGGTTTTTCCATGATGATGCGCGAGCCCTCGACCAGCCCGGCGTCGGAAAGTACTTTCACCGCCGACAACGCCGCATTCGGCGGCACGCTGAGGTAGTGCAGTCGCCCGCATTCCCCGCCAATGGCCTGCTCGGCACGCAACACCGCCGCCCGCAGCGCCTCCGGGCCGGCGTTGAGCGAGACATAGTCGAGTCCGCTGGCAAAGTCATGCCATTCGGCTTCGGTGAACTTGCGAGGGCTGGATTCGGTGAGCGCGCCGCGCGCCACGGCACGAAACGCTTCGGCATCGATGTTGTCGAGCGACACGCCGACGATGCGGCAACCGGGCATGTAGCCGGCCGCGGCCAGATGGAAGAGGCCCGGCAGCAGCTTGCGCCGCGACAGGTCGCCGGTGGCGCCGAACAGCACCACTACCTGCGGGAGGCGCGGGCCCACACCCGGAATAACCTTGGTCATCCCCCGACTATACGGCAGTCGCCGCGTGACACTGCGCCAGCACGCCGCGCAGCAGGCGGATCTTGGGCGGTTTGCTCAGCACATGGTCCACATTGGCCGGAATGTCCCCATCCTGCAGCAACCGCTGCCCCCAGCCGGTGAGCAGGATTACCGGCGTCTGACGCGAAAGCTCCTTGATGGCGCGCGCCACGCTGCGGCCATCCACATAAGGCATGCCCAGATCGGTGATGACGACAGCGAAAGGTTCACGCCGCTGCAGCGAGGCGCTGAAGGCATCGATGCCTTCCTGGCCGCCATTGGCAACGGACACCAGGTGCCCATCGCCTTCGAGAATGTCGCGCAGCGATTTCAGCAGCAGCGGATCGTCATCCACCAGCAGCATCCGCATCCGCGGCACCACCTGCACGCCCTCGTCCGCGATCGCCATCGTACCCACCGCCACCTGGCGCCGCGGAAACTTCAATTGCACGGCCGTGCCCTGACCCGCCGTGCTGTCGATCTGGGCTTCGGCGCCATGACGCTGCGCGATGCCATAGACCATGGCCAGTCCCAGGCCGGTGCCGCGCTCGCCCTTGGTGGTGAAGAAAGGTTCCATGCAGCGGCGGCGGGTGTCTTCGTCCATGCCCACGCCGGTATCGCTCACCATCACGCAGATCTCGCCCTCCTCGCTGAGGAAGGTGTGCAGCCGCAGCGTGCCGCCATGGGGCATGGCATCGATGGCATTGAACACCAGGTTGATCAGCGCCTCGCGGATCTCCGCTTCGACGCCGACGACGGGCGGCAGATCCGGCGCCAGCTCCAGCTGCGGTTCGATGACCAGTCCACGCTGCTGCGGCATGTCGCTCCAGCGTGCGCGGGTGTGGTCCTTGACCTGCCGCACCAGCTCATTCAGCGACAGCGGCAGCAGCACCAGCGTGGGCTCGCGCTGGCGATAGAATTCGCGCATGCGCGCCACGGTGTGCACCACATCGTCGATGGCCCGCTGGATGACCTGCAGATAGCTGCGCCCCGATTCGCTCAATCCCGGCTCGCGTTCCAGCAACGCGTCGGCATACAGCGCGATCGGCGAGATGGCGTTGTTGATGTCATGCGCGATGCCGCTGGCCATCTGTCCCAGCGCGCGCAGTCTTTCCTGCTGCATCACCACCTGCTGCGACTGGCGCAAATCATCGTAGGCGCGCTGCAGCGCCGCGTAGGTTTCAGCCTGGTTGGCCGCCAGTGCCACGTGTTCGCTGAGCTGGCGCAGGAATTCGCAATCCGCGCTGCTGAACGCATCGGCTGCCCGCCGCGCTGCCACCAGCACGCCAAACACGCGGCTTTCGACCTGCAATGGGGCCACCACCAGGCACCCCAGGCCGCCGCGCGCCAGCCGCTGCGGGAAAGCGAAGGGGATCTTGCGGATATCCGGCTCGTACACCAGATCGCCCTGCACGCAGCGCGACAGTCCATTGCGGTCGATGGGCAGATGCGCGCCCTTGAGCATGACCATCTCGGCGGCCAGCGTGCTGCTGCGCGCGCCCACACACTCCACCGTCAGTTGCTCCGCATGCGCGTCATACAGGCACACGCAGCCGAAATCGATGGGCAGATCCTCTTCCAGGTAGCGCAGCGTGACCTGCAGGATGCTGAGCAGGTCCTGACGCTCGCCAATGGCGCGTGAGATATGGTTGAGCAGGTCCAGCCGCGCCATCTGCGTGGCCAGGCGTTTTTCACCCTGCTTGCGCGCGCTCAGGTCGCGGACGAAGCCCGCGAAGATCACTGCCTCGGCCGCCGGCATGCGGTTGATGCTCAGCTCCAGCGGCACCAGCGTGCCATCGGCGCGCAGACCCTCGACCTCCACACGCCGGCCGAGAAGCCGGGCTTCGCCGGTACTCAGGTAATGCGCGAGGCCGCCGCGATGCGCGGCGCGCGAGACCTCGGGCACCAGCACGTCGGCCAGCGGCCTGCCGACCACGGCCTCGCGGAGGTGGCCGAAGATGCGTTCCGCGGCTGGATTGAATTGTTCGATCACGCCCTCGGCATTCATCACGATCACGCCATCCAGCGCGGTATCGGTGATGGCGCGGGTGCTGTCGTAGGCCACCTGCAGTTCGGCGGTGCGCGTGGCCACGCGCCGCTCGAGCACGGCGTTCAGGGCGGCCAACTCGTTCTCGGCGCGCACGCGTTCGATCATGTCGGCGGTGGCCGATTGCATCAGCAGCAGCACCACCGAGAAAAACGCGGCCACCTTGCCGATATGCGCCACCATGGCCTGGGTATCGTGCGGCGCGCGCGAATACAGCATGACCAGATGCGCGGCCATCAGCATGACCGACATCAGCCCCAGCATGGGATAGATGCGATCCGCCTCGCGGCGCTTCCAGCAGATCCAGGCAATGCCGGCCCAGATCGGCGGCACCAGCAGCAGCGTCGGGCGCGTGATGCCAAACAGCGTGGGTTCGGTATAGCGCGGCAGCGTGCGAAAGACGACGAACAACACGACGCCAAGGCCCAGCAATGCCAGCAGCACAGTGCGGCCACCGCGCTCGCCGCGATGAGCCAGCCACAATGTGGCCGCCACACCCGCCGCCAGTACATAGGCCGCGATGGGCCAGGTGGTCGGGCGCAGGACGAGCTGCGCCGCCGCGATCGCACCCAGCGAACCGAACCAGTCGAGCGTAACCACCACATGCAGCAGTTCGGCGATGAAGGCCACGGCAAAGCAACGCGCCAGCCAGTTGGTCAGTGGCAGATGCGCGCGCTGACCGATATCCCACAGCAGCAGCGCCAGCATGCCCGCCAGCAGGCACCCGCCCGTGTCGAGCACGGTGTGCAGGTTGGGATAGTCGCGTCGCCCCAGTACCAGCAGCACGGCGGCCAACATTGCCGCCAGCACCAGTGTGGCCAGGACACTGAATGACACTCTGACGTGGTGCCTTGATGAGTGCTGCACGAAAGGCAGTATAGCCCCGCGATTCGCGGGGCTTGCTGGCGTGGCGGGAGGTTGCTTTCTCAACACTCTGCCGGGGCAGGCTTCGCTCAGCGACGATCTTCGAACTGGTAGCCCACGCCGTATACCGAATGGACGAATTCGTGGCCCGGCGCCACATCGGCGATTTTCCGCCGCAGCTTTTTCACATGACTGTCCACCGTGCGATCGGCCACCACGCGCTCATCGCGGTACATGGCATCCATCAACTGGTCACGCGAATAGATGCGGCCGGGCTGACTGGCCAGCAATGCCAGCAACTTGAATTCCACCGCGGTGAGATCCAGCGGCACCCCATCGAGCGTGGCGCGCCAGGCCGATTCATCCAGCACCAGACCAGCCGTCTTCGAAACCGCCGCGGGCACGTGCCGCGTCCGTCGCAATACCGTGGCCACGCGCGCCACGACCTCACGCGGACTGAAGGGTTTGCAGATGTAGTCGTCGGCACCCAGTTCCAGGCCGAGCAGCCGGTCTATTTCATCGACGCGCGCGGTCACCATGATGATGGCCGCGGACGAAAACGCGCGCAGCGCCTTGCAGACTTCCAGCCCATTGCGACCCGGCAGCATCAGATCGAGCAGGACCAGATCCACCGGATTGTGGCGCACCCACTCCTCCACCGCGTCGCCGCGCGCCAGACGGTGGGTGTCGTAGCCCTGCTGGCGCAGGTAGTCGCGCAGCAGGTCGGCGATCTTGTCCTCGTCCTCGACGATGAGGATGCTGGCCGCGTCGCTCATGTCAGCCGTTTTTCTGCGAGCGCGGCAGCCAGATGCTCCAGCGCAGGCCGCCGAGCGGGCTGCGCGCGGCCTGCATGCGGCCGTTGTGCGCATCGACAATGGCCTTCACGATCGCCAGACCCAGGCCACTGCCACCACTGGCGCGCGCGCGCGAGGCATCCACGCGATACAGGCGCTCGGTGAGACGCGGCAGGTCTTCGTCGCTGACGCCCGGCGGCGAATCGTCCCAGTCCACGCGCGCCTCGGCGCCATCGAGCGTCACGGCAATGCGCAGCTGCCCCGGGGATTCGCTGTAGCGCAGCGTGTTGGTCAGCAGGTTGCCGAATACCTGCGCCAGCCGATCGGCATCCGCATCGACGAAGGCTGAATCATCCAGCGCCGTGCTCACCTGCAACTGGCGCTCGTCGATGCGGCCACCCGCGGCGGCCAGCACGTCGATGACCACCTCCGCCAGTTGCACCGGCTCTTTGTGATAGCTGAGCGCGCCCAGATCGGACAGCGACAACAGCCGCAGATCCTCGACCAGCCGCGCCAGCTGCTGCACCTCCTGGCCAAGCGAGGCCATGCTCGACTGGCTCAGCGGTCGCACGCCATCCTGCACCGCTTCGATCTCGGCGCGCAGTGATGTCAGCGGCGTGCGCAGTTCGTGCGCGATATCGGCAATCCATTGCTGGCGTCCACGCTGCGCGGCTTCCAGTGCCTGTGCCAGGTGATTGATGTCGCCGGCCAGGAGCGCGATCTCGTCGTGGCCGCGCGCCGGCAGGCGCATGGCATAGTCGCCGCGCGCCAGCGCCGTGGCGCCCTGCCCCAGCACGCGCAGGCGTCGCGAAAGCCAGTGCGAAATGAGCGCGGCATTCAGCAGCACGGCGGCCAGCATGCCCAGCGCAATGACACCGAAGCGCCGCGACTGCTGCGCGGAGGTGATGGACTCGAGCGAGCGCACCAGCAGCAATCGCGGGATATATCCCAGATAACCCACCACGCGATTGTCGACGCGCACCGGCAACTTCACGGCCAATGCCATTTCATCA
>Ga0164241_10000512_pt1 | contig 69351 bp, 52 predicted proteins | sample OricomyardsoilBY_FD_108780 | JGI IMG/M metagenome (GOLD analysis project Ga0164241, IMG submission 108780) | Backyard soil microbial communities from Emeryville, California, USA - Original compost - Back yard soil (BY) | ecosystem: Environmental > Terrestrial > Soil > Unclassified | place: USA...
AACCCAAAATCTCTCGCCTCCCGATCTCCCGATCTCCTGCAACATCTCGAGGCCCTTTCGCCACGAGCGCTCAGCAAGCCAGCAGCCCCCGACCCCCCCGTCCGGAAACTGCGCAGTCGCCTCACGACTCCGCGCAACGCGAAACCCAAAATCTCTCGCCTCCCGATCTCCCGATCTCCTGCAACATCTCGAGGCCCTTTCGCCACGAGCGCTCAGCAAGCCAGCAGCCCCCGACCCCGCCGTCCGGAAACTGTGCAGCCGCCTCACGACTCCGTGCGACTCGAAACCCAAAATCTCTCGCCTCCCGATCTCCCGATCTCCTGCCACATCTCGAGGTCCCCTCGCCACGAGCGCTCAGCAAGCCAGCAGCCCCGGACCCCGACCCCGACCCCGCCGTCCGGAACGGCGCAGGCCTTTCGACCTTCCTGCGAAAATCTGGGTCCGTAGCTCAGCGCGTAGCGACGGGCGGCTCCGTGGCGGGGGTGGGAGCAGTGGGCTCGGGGAGCGTTTCGGCGGGCGCGATCGTTGGTTCGATGGCGGGCGTGGGCGCAGCCGGTGCGGCGCGGGGCGTCAGCACTTCGGCGACGACCGAGGGCAGCGGGACGGCGCGGAGGGGGCGATCTTCGGCGATGGCGCCCAGCACTTCGGCGACGTGCACCGCGAAGGCGTCGACGACCTCGCCCGCGCCGACGCCGAGCGCGCCGCCGTAGGCAAACGCGGGGCGCGAACGTGAGCCGAGCCGCTCTTCGTGCAAGACCTTGCCGTCGCGCGAGAGCCGAAAGCCTCCGGCCGCGACCGCCGACCAGCCCGGGCCCTCGGCGTCGGGAGCCTGCGCGTTGAGCGTGACGTCGAGCGTGAGCAGGTAGTCGCCCGGCGAGAGCGCCTCACCGTCGCGCAGGGCGACGTCGGGAAACGAGGTCCAAAGGCTGCGTTCTAGGGCGCCGAACGCGGCGCGGCGCACGCCGTCGAAGCACAGCATGCGCTGCCCCTTGGGAGTGCGGCACTGGTGCTCCCAGGTGTCGCGCCCCAGCTCGACCCACAAGCGCCCGGTGTGCTGGATGGGCGTGGCGCTGGGCGGAGGCAAGAGCGCGGTCTGCACTTTGGCTTCGTGCTGCTGCATACAACCCGCGAGAGCGGAGGCAGCGAGCACACACACGACGACAGCGCGGCGAGCGGTTTTGGACGTACCCATGGCGGGGCAGACGCTAGGCTTTGCGGCAAAAATGGCAAAATTTGCCGCAAAGCGTAGCCACCCTCGCGAGTGTTCACTCCCGCGTCACCCGCCCGAAACTGGGGCCAGGCCAAAGCATGGCTACGAGTCCGATAGCTGAGAACTCCCCCCAAGCCCCAGGAGCGCCTATGCTTCCTGGAGAAGAAGTCGTACCGAATGGCAACTCTCCGGCACCTCCATCAGCTGATGAACGAGCGACGCACGGTGCGGCTGTCCGACGGCCGCATCGGAAAGATCGTGCGCGTCGACACGTTGTTCCCCGAAAATTCGACGACGGTCAGCGTGTGGACGTGCTCGCAGAGCCCCGCCGTAGCGAAGGTTTCGTTGACGGACATCGTCGACGACGACCGCGAATCCGCCTGACCCTTGCTCTTGGCGTGCTGATCCCAACGTCTCGGTAGAGGGCTTCACGCCCGAAGCGGCGCGACGCTGGAGGCAACTGGCAAACTCGACGATCTCGCCGAAAGCGCGGCGCCCTCGGCCAGGAGCCTCGAGCCGCCAACAACGGCCCGGAGCCGCCACGGCAGCTTCTGCAATGCGAGCTGCGTTTTGGCAGCCCAGTGGAGATGCAACGCGATCGGACACGGGACGAATCTGCGAGGGTGCGAGGCTCCTAGCAGGTGATGCAGAAGCAGCTGATGCCGTCCTCGTCGCTGCATTGAAAGTCGCAAGCGTTGGCGCAGTCACAAGTTGGATGCCGAGCGCAGCTGCCCGCCGCCTCGACGCAATGAGTGGAGCGAATCCGCAACTCGTTGTTGACGCAGATTTGACTGGCGGAGCAGTCGTCGCAATTCGACACCGCGCGACAGTCGTGCGCCGCAATGCACGGCCCCCAACACGAACCGCTAACGCTCGGCACTTGCCCTGACGGGCACGAGGGCGTAGGAGCCTCGCAGGTGACACCGGCGCCATCGCACGACACGTCGAAGACGCAGCGGTTGGCAACGCATTGCGCGTTGGCGGCGGCCAAACCGCGTGCTTGACACGCGCTCTGAACGCAGACGGCGGAGCAACTGGGCTTCGCGTCGGACTTGGGCAGCGCGGCGCACGTACAGCAGTCGTTGACGATTTGGCAGTCTTGGTCGGTATCGCATTCGGACGGCGTGACGTCGGGCCCCGCGCCGCCCGCGGCGCCACCGGCCCCCGCCGACGCGGCGCCGCCCGGCTCGTCTCCGCCACTGGGAGCGCTTCCCGCGCCGCCCGAGAGAGCGCTTCCCGCGCCGCCCGAGAGAGCGCTTCCCGCGCCGCCCGAGAGAGCGCCCCCCGCTGGACTGGGCGCCCCTCCTTGGTTACTGCCGGAGCTGCCCCCATCGCTGGCGCTGCCGGCGGCCGATCTACCGGAGGTGCCGGCGGCATTGGGGTTACCGGCGTGGGGGCTAGCCGCGCTGCCGCCCGCACCGGCGCCGCCGCTGGGCGCGCCGTGGAAAGCGCTTCCGCAAGCAGCGCTCAGCGCTAGCCCCAACCCGAGCATGACCAGGCCTCGAGCACCACCACGGCTTCCCATGCCAGCCATCCTAACACTCGACGCCGTCGACACGAAGGCTCCTCGCGATTGATTTGAATACTTCGACTCGAGCTTCGTCGTCGAGCCAGCTGAGGCCAATTCACAGAGGAGCGAAGCGCCGGCCGAGACAGAGAGAAAGACAGAGAGAGCGAGAGTAGAGAGAGGCCGAATACGAGGGCCATTGCTGGAACCGGTTCTCGAATGGCTTGACGGACTTCTGTGAGGGGGCGTAGCTTGCGACGCGCGGCCAATCGTCGATTGGCATGCTCGATTGCGCTCTTCGCAGGGCGAGGGTTGGAGGAGGTCACATGGCGAGGCGATTCACAGGGCTATTCGTGGGCATTTCTGGGCTATTGGCGCTCGGCATCGGCTGCTCTCGCGGTCGAGACGAAGGCGTCGGTCAAGGCGTAGCAGCGCTCGGCACTGCGCCGAGCCAGGGCGCGTCCAACGTCTTGGCGGGCGCCACGTTGCGCAGCCAATTCCTGAACGCGCGGAGCTCTCCGCTCACGGGCGTAAGACAACGGCTATTCGGCAAAGCCATGGCGGAAGGTGCAACGCCGGACGCGGCGGCCTCGCGCTTCACGGAAAAGCTCGCGGCAGCCCTGGGTGTCGCCCCCAGCGACTTGCGACCGCAAGAGGTCGTGGCCGGCGAGGCAGCGGCCGTCTCGAGCTCGCAAGGCATCGGGCTGATGTTCGACCGCGCGAGTGGTCACTACAAGTACCAGCTGTTTCGCTACGGGCAGTCGGCAGGTGGGGCTCCGGTCGTGGACGCCGACGCGCTGGTGCTGGTGCGACGGGGCGGCACCAATCCGGTCGTGTGGGGCTCGTCGCGCCTGAGGAATCTCAAGGGCTTCGTGCCGAAAACCAAGCTGGTGCCCATTCCCAGCGCCGACAAAACGCTGCGCGCGTTGCGCGGCAACTCCAGTTTTGCCGGCATGCTCGGCGCCGCGCCCAGCACCTTGAGCCGCGTCGGCCCCGCTCGTCTGGTGGTTTACGCGGGTACGGGCGACAATTTCGAGACGCCGCGCACGGCCATTAGCTACACGGTCGAGAGCGCCAATCCGCCGGGTAAGTGGAGCATCATTGCCGACGCCCTCACGCTGGACGTGCTTTCCGCGCGCAGCATCATCGTCTTCGAGAACGTGCTCGGCACCGTGACCGGGCGCGCTACCGACGGCGTGAAAGCGGCCGAGTGCGCCGACGAGCTGCCGGTGGGGCTACCATTCGCCGAGGTCAGCAACGGCGCCGAGGGAAGCGCCTTCGCCGACGCCACCGGAGCCTTCTCGCTAGGAACTAGCGGCAGCGGACCCTTCACGCTGAGCTCGCTCTCGGGCGGCCAGTACTTCGACGTCACGGACGCGGCCCAAGCCGCCGAGCTCTTGAACCAAACCGTGTCGCCGCCGGGGCCAGTCGGCTTCGTTCACAACGCGGACAATGCCAGCGCGCTGGTGCGCGCGGAGGTGAACGCGTACGTCGAATCGAATCAGATTCGCGGGTTCTTGCTGAGCTACCTGCCTGACTACCCGACCATCGCCAGCCAGCTCGACTTTCCGGTGTTCGTCAATCGGACGGACGGATACTGCCCCGGAAATGCCTGGTACGACTACTCGTCGCTGAATTTTTGTCAGGGCACCACCGCCAACGCCAACACCTCGTTCGGCAGCGTGAATCATCACGAATACGGGCACCACATCGTCACTTCGGGCGGCAGCGGGCAAGGAGAGTACGGCGAAGGCATGGCCGACGTCATCGCTACGCTCTACGCCAAAGACCCGGGCTTGGGCTACGGCTTTAACCTGAATGCTTGCACCACGCCTCTACGCACGGCGGCCAACACCTGTCAGTACTCGGCCACCGCGTGCTCCAGCTGCGGCAGCGAGGCACACGCCTGCGGCAACCTCATCTCGGGCACCGTGTGGAGCATCCGCGAGGCGCTCGAGCTGAGCTACCCCGACACCTTCGACGAGATCTTGCGTCCGCTCGTGCTCAGCTCGATACCCATGCACAGCGGAACGTCCATCGACGCGTCCATCGCGGTCGATCTGCTCACGCTCGATGACGATGACGACAACATCGACAATGGCACGCCGCATTACGCACAGATTTGCAGCGGTTTTGCCGCGCACGGCATGCAGTGCCCGCCAATTCTCGCCGGGCTTCAGGTTACCTCTCCCGACGATTTGGACGCAGCGGGCCCCGTCGGCGGCCCGTTCGAGCCGGGCGACGTCACCTACGTGCTCAAGAACTACGGCCCCGCCGCCAGCTTGGGCTACCAGGTGAGCCTCGTAGGGGCTGCACCCTGGCTCAACCTCGGCAACGCGAGCGGCCAGATCGCCCTCGGTCAAGAAGCGCAAGTTGCGGTGACCATCAACCAGGCGGTAGCAGCCGGGTTACCGAAGGGCAAGTACCAGGCCACGCTCAACTTCGTGAACACCAGCAATGGAAACGGCGGTGGTACCCGCCCCGTCGAGCTCGAGGTGGGCGTTCCGAGCATCGTGTTCTTGGAGCCGTTCACGGCAGGCCTGGGAGGCTTCACGCTGAGTGCCGACGCTACCAACCTGTGGCACGTGAGCCAGGCGTGCGCCGCTACGGCCGCGGGCCACTCGGCGCCGAGCGGCTTGTTCTTCGGCGTGGACGCGGGCTGCAACTTCAGCACCGGTTCGCGCAGCACCGGCGCCGTTACTTCACCGGTGCTCGCCATTACCGATCCCTCGGCGGTGCGGGTCGGGCTCAACTATTTGCTCAGCACCGAGCAATCGAGCTTCTACGACCAAGCCAGTATTTCCGCGGCCGTCAACGGGGGGCCCTTCAACGTCGTCGCCAAGAACGGCACGGCGCTAGATCTGCTGAAAGACGGCAACCCCAATTGGCAGCGCTTGGACCTGGACATCACCAGTGCCTTTCCGCAGGGCGCTCCGGCCACGCTGCAGCTCCGCGCAAGCTTCGACAGCGTCGACAGCGCCGCCAACAGCGGCGCGGGCTTTTGGATCGACGACGTGGAGGTCCGAGCGTTCACGGAGCCGTGCAGCGGCAGCTCGTGCGACGACGGCTTGTTCTGCAACGGCGTGGAGGCGTGCGTCGACGGCGTGTGTAGCCCGGGAACACCGGTTGCATGCGACGACGGCGTTACCTGCACGGTCGATGCCTGCGACGAAACCGCGAACACCTGCGTGAGCCAGCCGAACAACGCGGCCTGTAACGACGGCAACGTTTGCAATGGCACCGAGACCTGCGGAGCCAGCGGCTGTGTGGCGGGCACGGCGCTGGTCTGCGACGACGGCAACGTTTGCACCAACGACAGCTGCAACGCCACGACGGGCTGCCAAGCGGCCAACAACACCGCGCCGTGCGCGGACGACGGCAACGCTTGCACGACCGACGTGTGCAATGCGGGCGCGTGCACCCATCCCCAGAGTGGCTCTTGCAATACGGGAGCATTCTTGGAGAGCGGAGGCAGCGTGGTGATCGAGGCCGAGCACTTCAAGACCAGCACCGCGCGGGCCGGCCACAACTGGGCCGTCGTGAGCAACGCCTCCGCTTCGGGCGGGCAGGTCGTACGCGCCGACCCCAACAACGGTGCCAACGTGAATACGGGCTACACCACCGGAAGCCCGCAGCTGGATTTCCCGATTCTTTTCAGCACCGCGGGCACCTACAACGTCTGGCTGCGAGGCATTGGGCCCACGGGCGACGACGACTCTTGTCACGTGGGGCTCGACGGCCAAGGCCTGGCCAGCGCCGATCGAATCAGCTCGTTCGGTACCGGCTTGACCTGGACGCGGAGCACGCTGGACGGCCCCGTGGCGACAATCGTGGTTTCGACGCCTGGTCTGCACACCCTGAACCTATGGATGCGTGAAGACGGGCTGAACGTCGATCGCCTACTGCTGACCACCAACAACACGCTCACGCCCAGCGGTGCCGGACCCGCCGAGAGCCCACGCCAAGGGCAGACCGGCTGCACCAGCGCGCTGGACTGCAACGACAACAACGCCTGCACCAACGATGCGTGCAACGGCGGAGCCTGCACCAACACCAACAACACCGCCGCTTGCGCGGACGACGGCAGCGCTTGCACCCAAGACGTATGCAGCGCTGGCGTGTGCACGCACCCGCAGAATGGAAGCTGCGGCGGAGCACCCTGCTCGGCGTTCTGCCAAAACCCGGTGGTTTTTACGAGCAGCAACTATCAGTCCGGCAACCTAGGCAGCAACGCTACCTGTCACCAAACCAACGCGAGCCTCAACGGCGGAAACTGCGGCAACTTCGTGGCGCCGCGCAGCCTATCGGTCAATGGTACCGTCATGTCTTGCAACAACGGCAATTGGAGCAGCTTGCCGCCGAAGGTGAACGGCGGCTACTGCGTGCAAACCACGGCTGGCAACCAGCCCTGGGCCTACTTCACGACCTGGTGACGCCGAGCGCGGACCGACCGGCAGGGCCTCGTACCTGCCGGTCGCCCCTTCATCGAGCTCTGGCTGCCAACTAGTTGCTCGAGACGGCTTCAGCTCGCGTACATGGCTTCGGCGATTTCGAAGGTCGAGTTTTCGAGCTGAGAGTAGGCGCCGCGCAGTGAATCCAAAGTGGCGCCCGTCTCCATCATTTTCTTCAACAGCTCGACCTCACCCTTTACCTTCTCGAGCTTCTCGGGCTCGAGGAGATCGGCGTAGCCCTCGAGAGCTTGCTCGGTGGTGTAGATGAGCGTCTCGGCCTGGTTGCGCATCTCGGCCAAATCGCGGCGAAGTTGGTCGGTTTCTTTGAATTTTTCGCCCTCGAGCACCAGTTTGTCGATCTCGTCGGGCTGAAGCCCGCTGGTGGGGGTGACGCTCACGTGCTGGCTGCGCCCGGTGCCGAGGTCTTTCGCCTCCACCGCCAAGATGCCGTTGGCGTCGATGCGGAAGGTGACTTGGATCTTGGGCACGCCGCGCGGCGCCGGCGGAATGCCGGTCAGCTCGAAGCGAGCGAGGCTGCGGTTGTCGACGGCCATTTCGCGCTCGCCCTGCAGCGCGTGCACGGGCACGAAGGACTGGTTGTCGACGCTGGTCGTGAAGATTTCGCTCTTCTCGGTCGGCACGGTGGTGTTGCGCGGGATGAGCTTGGTGAACACGCCGCCGCCGGTCTCGACGCCGATGGACAAGGGTGTCACGTCGAGCAGCAAGACCTCGTCGATTTGCCCCGCCAGGGCCGCGCCTTGAATGGCCGCGCCGACCGCCACGACCTCGTCCGGGTTGACCCCTTTGTTCGGCTCGCGCCCGAACAGCTCGCGCACCGCTTTCTGCACCGCGGGCATGCGGGTCATGCCGCCAACGAGCACCACTTGCCCCACCTGCTGCGGGGTGAGCTTGGCGTCGGCCAACACGGCCTGACAAGCGGTCATGGTGCGGTCGACCAGGGCGCGGGTCCAAATCTCCAGCTCGCTCCGCTTGATGGTGCGCTCGAGGTGCAGCGGGCCCGCCGGGCCGATGGCTACGAACGGCAAATTCACGTCCGTTTCCAGGGACGACGACAGCTCGTGCTTGGCTTTCTCGGCCGCTTCGCGCAAGCGCTGCAGGCTGGTGCGGTCCTTGCGCAGGTCGACCTGGGCCTTGGCCAAGAACTCCTCGGACAGCTTGTCGATGATGGTGCGGTCGAAGTCCTCACCGCCGAGGTGGGTGTCGCCGCCGGTGGCCTTCACGTTGAAGACCCCGGCCGCGATTTCCATGACCGAAATGTCGAAGGTGCCGCCGCCCAAATCGTACACGGCGATGACTTCGCGCTCGGTCTTGTCGAGGCCGTAGGCGACCGCGGCCGCCGTTGGCTCGTTCAAGATGCGCTTCACGTCGAGGCCGGCGATGCGCCCCGCGTCTTTGGTGGCTTGCCGCTGAGCGTCGTCGAAATACGCGGGCACGGTGACGACGGCCTCGGTGACCGCTTCGCCCAAGTAGGTCTCGGCGATCTCGCGCATGCTGGTCAGGACCAGCGCCGAAACCTCGGGCGGCGACATGGTGCGGTCGCCCGCCTTGACCCAGGCGTCGCCGTTCTCGTGCTTCTCGATGCGGTACGAGACGGAGGCGGCCTGGCGCGTGACCACGTCCGAGGCGAACTTTTGCCCCATCAGGCGCTTGACGGCGTGGATGGTGTTCTCGGCGTTGGTGGTCGCCTGGCGTTTGGCGACCTGGCCGACCAAGCGCTCGCCCTTGGCGGTAAAAGCCACCACCGACGGCGTCGTGCGCGCGCCCTCGGCGTTCGCTATCACCTTCACCTCGGGTTGGCCCGACGCGTTGGTCCCTTCGACCACCGCCACGCACGAGTTGGTGGTGCCTAAATCGATGCCGACGATTTTCCCCATAGGGCAAATCGAGCATAGCCGACCGTCCGGAGCGTCGCTAGAGCACGGCCCTGAATTCTCCGCTCGCCTTTGGCTACCTTCAGCGCTCCGCTCAGCGCGCCCGAGCTCTCCACGGGCAGGGCAGGAGCGCAGGACGCTTGGTTAGTTGGCCTTGGCTTTGGCGACGACCACGAGCGCGGGACGAATGAGCTTTTCGCTGTTGCGGTAGCCGGCTTGTATCTCGGCGGCGATGGTTCCCGGCTCGAAGTCCGAGGTCTCCATCTGCTGCACCGCTTCGTGGACGGAGGGATCGAAAGGTTGACCCACGGCCGCGACGCGCTCGATGCCCAGCTTGCCGAGCGTGTCACCGAACAGCCGGAGCACCAGGCCAATGCCGTCAGCCAGGGCTTTGACGTCGGTCGCGGTCTCGGCGTGAACGCTGGCGCGGTCGAGGCTGTCGAACACCGGCAGCATCTCTTTCAGCATGTCGTCTTTGCCGCGGCGCTCGGCGTCGGCCAGCTCGCGCCGGGAGCGCTTTCGGAAATTGTCGAAATCGGCCAGGGTGCGCAGGAGCTGATCTTTCAGCTTGGCTTGCTCGGCCTTGGCGACCTCCAGCGGATCTAGCTCCGCTGCGGCGGCCTCGGCCGGTGGTGCGGCAGGCTCTGCGGCGGCGGGCGCGGGCGTCGGGGTCTCGGTCTCGGTTTCGTCGGGCACGGCGCGGCGAGTATAATCACGTCGGCCGCTTTGCCAAGCGCGCGCTGGTTAGTTCGAGCAGCGCTTCTGCCGCAGGCACGAAAGCGTGCCGCCCGAGGTTTGGAGCGGCCCGGGCTCCGGATTGGGCGTAAACCAGCTGATCCCCTCAGGCAGCACCCAGAAAGGGTTCTGACCGTCGAGCGGGACGCCCTCTTCGGCCTCGGCTTTCGCGTCGCCATAGCCGCGGCGCTCGATCGTGAAGCAGTAGCCAGAGCTCTGCGGAGCAAACAGGTGCGGGCTGCCGCCCTGCACGAGCTCGCGGGCTCGGAACAGCTCGCGCGAGCTGCTCTCTCCAACGACGCGCAGCTCGCGTTCGCCCGCCGGCAAGGTGAGCCACGCGCCGGCCAGCGCGCTCTCTCCGCTGCTGGGCTCCACGCGCGCGACGCGTTTGCCGTCTACCCACAGCACGAACGGCTCTTCACCATGATTGAGCACGCGCACCTGGCCGCGGTACAGGTTGAACAGCGGCACGACCGCGACACCCGACAGGAGGGCCACGGCGCCGGCCACCGTGCCCAAGCGCGCGAGCTGCGCGCGAATATTGGCCGACGAGCGCTGGCGCCACCACGCGGCCAACAGACCCCCGGCAGGCAGCAGCGCCAGCAACATGGCCAAGAGCGAGAGCACACCCTGGCCCTGCCAAGGCAAGAGCAACGGCAGCACGGCCGCGGCCGACAACCCCAAAACCAGCCCGCTCGCGGCCACGGTCAGGCGCAGCGTGCCGGCGCGCAGCTCGGGGTCGACGGCGCTCATGGGCGCGGCCCGCAGCAGTTGGCAGGGCCGCCTTGCGCCGGCCGCCCAGCAGGCTTGCGCCAGCGCCCGCGCGGTGTCACCGAGTCTGCCGGATGCCCGAGCTGAACGACCCGCAGAAACGAGCCGTCGCCCACATCGAGGGCCCGCTGCTCGTGTTCGCCGGCGCCGGCAGCGGCAAGACGCGCGTCATTACGTATCGCATCGCCAACCTGCTGGCGAACGGGGTCGCGCCGTATCGCATCTTGGCGGTGACGTTCACCAACAAAGCCGCCGCCGAGATGCGAGAGCGGCTGACTCGCCTCACCTCGCCCGAGGTGACGCGCGACCTTTGGATCGGCACGTTTCATTCGGTGTGTGCGCGCTTGCTGCGACGCTACCACGACGCGGTGGGGCTGAAGCGCGACTTCGTCATTTACGACACCTCGGACCAGAAGGCGGTGGTGACGCGCGCCCTGCGCGAGCTGGGCTACGACGAGCGGCAGTTTCCGCCCAAGCCGCTGTTGGCGGCCATCAGCGCGGAAAAGAGCGAGGGCCGCGGCCCCAAAGAATCCAAGCAGCTCGGGCGGCAGACCGACGTGGTGCTCGAGGTGTTCACCCGCTACGAGCAGGCGCTGGGCCTGGCCAACGCCGTCGACTTCGACGACTTGATCTTGAAGATGACGCGGCTGGTCGAGGATCCGGACAGCCTGGCCGGGGCCGACCTGCGCCGGCGCTTCTTGCACGTTTTGGTCGATGAGTTTCAGGACACGAACCTGATTCAGTACCGCTTGGTGCGCGCGCTCTCCGAGCACACCAGAAACCTGTGCGTCGTCGGCGACGACGACCAGTCGATTTATCGCTGGCGCGGCGCCGATGTGCGGCTCATTCGCAGCTTCAAGCACGACTTCGCCGGCGCCGAGGTGATCAAGCTCGAGCAGAACTACCGCTCGACGGCCAACATCGTCAAAGCCGCGCTGGGGGTGATCGAGCCCTCCAAAGAGCGCGAGCCGAAAGAGCTGTGGACCGACGCGCCCGCCGGCGATCCGGTGCGAGTGCGGGCGGTGATGGACGAGCGCGAAGAAGCCGATCACGTGCTGCGCGCGATCCAGGCCGAGCTGGGGCGCGGCACCACCGCCGATGCCATCGCGATTTTTTACCGGGTGCACGCGCAGTCGCGCACCTTGGAAGAAGCGCTGCGGCGCGGGAACGTGCCCTACCAAATCATCGGCGGCATGAAATTCTTCGAGCGGGCGGAGGTAAAAGACCTGCTCGCTTATCTGCGCTTATCCGTCAACCCGCAGAGCGACGCCGACCTGGCGCGCGTCATCAACACCCCCGCGCGCGGCATCGGTGACAAGACGGTCGAGCACTTGCTGAACGTGGCCAGCGAGTCTTCGGTGTGCGCGTTCGACGCCATCTCCCAGGCGCAGCGCGAGCTCGGGACAGCCGCCTCCAAGAAGCTCGGCGCCTTCAAGCTGCTAATCGAAGGCATTCAGCTCGAGGCCACGCGGCTTTCGCCCAGCGAGCTGTGCGGCCACATCCTCGAGGTCACCGGCTACCGCGAGCTCTTACGCAAGGAAGACACGGCCGAGAGCGACGCCCGCCTCGGCAACTTGGAAGAGCTCGTCGGCTCGATTCAAGACTACGAAGAGCAAGCCGGCGAGCGCGGCGAGACGCCGAGCCTCTCGGGCTACCTCGAGAGCGTGGCCTTGGTCGCGGCCATCGACGCGCAGAAGAGCGGGCCGATGGTGTCGCTCATGACCGTGCACTCGGCCAAGGGCCTGGAGTTCGACGCCGTCTTCCTGACCGGTATGGAGCAAGAGATGTTTCCGTACCGCGGCATCGCCAGCGGCGAAGACGAAGAGTTGGAAGAAGAGCGCCGGCTGGCGTACGTGGCCATCACGCGCGCCCGGCGCCGTTTGACCATCACCTACGCCGGCAGCCGAACCCTGTTCGGCCAGACGCGCTACCTCGACCGCAGCCAGTTTTTGGAAGACCTGCCCACGGACGCCATCAAGCACGAGGGGTCGGCGCGCGCCGCCCGCTCCACCGGTGGCTACGCCGGCAGCCGTTACGGTGCCGGCTACGTGGGGGGCTACTCCCCCGGTGGCTACCGCAACCGCAGCGGCGATAGCTTCACGGGGCAGCGCTACACGGGCACCGGAACGGCCGGAGGCAGTCGAGCCAGCGCCCCCATCGCGCCGGGCTCACGCGTGGTGGAGCGCGACGAGTACAGCCAAGACGGGGCCGGCGACGGTCAACCAGTTCGGCCCGGGAGCCACGTGCGGCACGTTCGCTTCGGAGAAGGTGTGGTGAAGAGCGTGGAAGGCGGCATCAAGCCGAGCGTAGTGGCGGTCTTCCCGGGTATCGGCGAAAAGCGGATTTTACTCGAATTTTTGGAGCCAGCATGAACAAGCGTTTGGCGTTTCTAGAACAACATTGCGATTCTCCCGCGGCCGACTCGTTCGCCTTCTACGGCCTTGGGATGGAGTATCGAAAAGAGGGGCGCGTCGACGACGCCATTGCCACCTTCACGAAGTTGAAGGAGAAAGATCCCGATTACGTTCCCATGTACCTGATGGCGGGGCAGGCGTTGATCGACGCGGGGCGGCCTGCCGAAGCGCGCACGTGGCTGGAAGCCGGCATCGCCGCCGCCACCCGTAAACGCGATACGCACGCTCTCGGTGAGCTGGAGTCGGCATTGGCAAATACGTAATCGGTGGTGGCCGGCTCCAAGCTTCAACGGCGGAGAGCGCTTTGTCGCCCCGGCGGGGCGGAATGGCAACGGCGCTTTGCCACGAGATCCCGGGGGCGAGCGAAGCTAAGCTGACGTGCTCCTGATGGCGACCTCGCAGAAGAAGAAGAACGGCAAAAAGTCGGGACCCAGGCTGCCCGCGTTGGCCAAGACTCCGACGGGCATCTCGGGTTTCGATGCGATAACGCAAGGGGGATTGCCGCGCGGGCGGCCAACGTTGGTTTGCGGCGGCCCGGGCTGCGGCAAAACACTGTTCGGTGTCGAGTTCCTGGTCCGCGGCATCGAGAACTTCGACGAACCCGCCGTCTTCATCGCCTTCGAAGAGACGGCCGACGACCTGGCCCAGAACGTCGCCTCGCTGGGGTACGATCTGGCCCAGCTCGCGGCGAAGAAGAAGCTCGTCGTCGACTTCGTGCATCTCGACCCGGGCGACATCGAGGAAGCCGGCGGTTACACCCTCGACGGCCTGTTCGTGCGGCTCGACCTCGCCGTGCGCTCGGTGAAGGCCAAGCGCATCGTGATCGACACGCTGGAGGTCCTCCTGGGCGCCCTGCAAGACGCGTCGGCGGTACGAGCCGAGCTACAGCGGCTCTTTCGTTGGTTGAAGGAGCGCGGGCTCACGGCCGTGATCACCGCTGAGCGCGGCGATGGAGCGCTCACCAAGCACGGCTTGGAAGAATACGTCTCCGATTGCGTCATTCTGCTGGAGCAACGCGTCGACGATCTCATCAACACCCGGCGTTTGCGCGTCGTGAAGTACAGAGGCTCGAGCCACGGCGCCAACGAGTATCCGTTCTTGATCGACGAGCAGGGGTTCTCGGTGTTGCCCATGACGAGCGTGCAGCTGGACTACCAGGTGTCGCACGAGCGGGTTCCCAGCGGCATCGCCGATTTGGACGAGATGCTCGGAGGCAAGGGCTATTTCCGTACCAGCACCGTCTTGGTGTCAGGCGGCGCCGGCACCGGCAAGAGCTGCATCGCGGCCCATATGGTGGACGCCGCGTGTGCTCGGGGCGAGCGGGCCATCTTGTTCGCGCTGGAAGAGTCGCCCTCGCAAATCGTGCGTAACATGCGCTCGGTCGGCATCGACCTCGACAAGTGGGTCAAGAAGGGGCTGCTGCTCATCCGCGCGACGCGCCCGTCGTTCTACGGCCTCGAGATGCACCTGCTCACGATGCACAAAGAGATCAGCGCGTTCCAGCCGCGATTGGTGGTTTTGGACCCAATTTCGAGCCTGATGAACGCTGGCAACCCGCGCGACGTCAAAGCGATGATGATTCGCCTGTTCGATTCACTGAAGCTGCAACAAATCACCGGCATCATGACGTACCTGACGACGGCCGGCAGGATGGAAGAGACCGAGGCCGGCATCTCGTCGCTCATCGATACCTGGCTCGAGGTGCGCGACGTCGAGCTGCAGGGGGAGCGTACGCGCGCTCTGTACGTCATCAAATCGCGCGGCATGCCTCACTCGAACCAGGTACGCGAGTTCGTGCTCGACAGCGACGGCGTGCACCTGCTCGAGGTATACGCCGGCGAAGACGGCGTCGTCACGGGCTCGGCGCGCATCAGCCAAGACAACCGGCGCGCCGCCGAATCGGAGTCGCGCAAGGCCGAAGCCAAGCGCACCGAGCTGTTGCTGGCCCGAAAGCAGGCGGCCGTACGCGCGCGTATCGCCGCGCTCGAGGCGGAGTTCGAGAGCGAGGCGGAGGCGGCGCGGCTCGAGATCCGCGAGGCCAGCGAGCGCGTGGAGCGCGCGCGCGCCGAGCGCGTGGCGGCCGGTCGCCGGCGCTCGGGAGGCGCCACGCTCAGGGCCCCGCGCGCCGGAGGAAAGGCTTGAGCATGGCCGCCACCGCGAAAAAAACGCCCAAGCTCCGCAAGACGGCGCGCCCGAGCGCCAGCGCCTGGCCGCAAGCGAGCGAGGAGCGCTGGGAGCTGCGGCTGTACGTGGCCGGACAGACCCCGCGCTGCGTGGAGGCGTTCAGCCACCTACGGCGGCTTTGCGACGAGCACTTGGAGGGCCGCTATTCCATCGAGGTCATCGACCTGTTGAAAAATCCGACCCTGGCCGCCGGCGATCAGATCATCGCCATTCCTACCTTGGTCCGGAAGCTGCCGAGGCCGATGAAAAAGATCATCGGAGACCTCTCGAACACCGAGCGCGTGCTGGTGGGCCTCAATCTGAAAGCGCGGTCGCGTTAGGGCGATGCCAAAGCCCGTCGATTCCACGAAGGCCTTCGAGGACGCCGCCGGCGGCGCGCCTTCCGAACGCTACGTGCTGCGGCTGTACGTGGCCGGAAGCACCCCCAAGTCCACGACCGCCGTCGAAGCGCTCAAGGCCATCTGCGAAGAGCATTTGCGCGGGCGCTACAAGCTCCAAGTGGTGGATGTTTACCAGCAGCCGGTGCTGGCGCGCGACGAGCAGATCATCGCCGTGCCCACGCTGGTGAAGCAGCTACCCCTACCCATCCGGCGAATCCTCGGCGATCTCTCGAACAAGCAGCGCGTTCTTTTGGGTCTCGACCTCAAGCCCGACCGCCATGACAAAAAGCGCCCAACCAAAAAAGCCTAGTCAGGAGCTTGCCTCGCTGCGGGCACGGCTGGAAGAGGCCGAAGAGACGCTGGAAGCGATTCGGCTCGGCCACGTCGAAGCGCTGCTGGTCGACGCGGCTGGCGGTCCTCGCGTCTACACCTTGGAGGGCGCGGACCACCGTTACCGCCGCCTGGTAGAGACGATGAGCGAAGGCGCGCTGCTCTTGAGCCCCGCCGGGCTCATCGTGTACTGCAACGCCGCCTTCGCCAGCATGGTGGCGAGCCCGCTCGAGACGGTGATTGGACGCTCGTTGGCCGACTTCGTGGACGACGCGTCTCTGCCGGGCTTCCGCGCCTTGCTCGCCGCGGCCCCGCTGCGCGCCGCTGGCGACCCGCTCACGCTGCGCAGCGGCGACGGCAAGTCCGTCTCGACGCTGGTTTCCATGAGCCCGAACGAGGACGGCGATCAGGGGCTCTCCGTCATCGTCACTAACTTGACGATCCAGAAGCGCAACGAAGAAATCGTGGCGTCCGAGCGGCTGGCAAGCTCGATCTTGGATCAGGCGGCAGAGGCCATCGTGGTGTGCGATCCGGCCGGGGTGGTGATTCGCGCCAACCGCACGGCTCAAGAAATGTCGGCGGGCCAAGCGCTGCGCCAGCACGTGCTGGCGGCTTTTCCGTTGGTGGAGCACGAAAACGCCCAAATGCACCCGGCCCTGCGCGCCTTACGCGGCGAAATTGCGATGAGCGTAGAGCTGCCGCTCGACGTGGGCACGGGTCAACCCATCTTCGTGCTGTGCACGGCCGCGCCGCTGCTGGGCGACGACAGCGAAATTTTGGGTTGCGTGATGTCGATGACCGACATCACGGCCCACAAGCGGGCCGAGAGTGATCGCCTAGCGCTGCTCGAGGCGGAGCGGGCCGCGCGCTCTTCCGCCGAGCGCGCGCGCGCCGAGGCCGAGTCCAGCAACCGCACCAAAGACGAGTTTCTCGCGACCATTTCCCACGAGCTGCGCACGCCGCTCAATTCCATCGTGGGCTGGTCTCGCTTGATGTCGAGCGGCACGTTGCCCCCCGAACGGCAACGCCACGGCCTGGACGTGATCCGCCGTAACGCCGACGCGCAGGCACGGCTGGTCGAAGACTTGCTCGACGTCTCGCGCATCACGTCGGGCAAGCTGCGCCTCGACGTTCAGCCCGTCCCGCTGGGCCCGGTGATCGCGGCCGTTCTGGACAGCGTGCGCCCCGCGCTCGACGCCAAGAAGATTCGCGTCACGACCAGCATCGACTCGGAGAACATCGCCGCCTTCGGCGACGAGAGCCGCATTCAGCAAGTGATTTGGAACTTGCTGTCGAACGCGGCGAAGTTCACCCCCGCCAACGGTCGCATCGGCATCCGCTTGCGGCGCGTAGCCGCCGACGTCGAAATCGTCGTCGAGGACAGCGGCGAGGGCATCGAGGCCGAGTTCTTACCGTACGTGTTCGACCGCTTCCGCCAGGCCGACGGCGGCATCAGCCGTCTGCGCGGCGGCTTGGGGCTCGGGCTGGCCATCTCTCGGCACTTGGTCGAGCTCCATGGCGGCACGATCGTGGTAGCCAGCGACGGCCCCGGCTGCGGCTCGACCTTCACGGTGCGCCTGCCGCAAGCGCAGACGAAAGCCCACTCCATGCTGCCCGCGCCCGGGCCTCGCGAGAGCCAAGGCAGCGGGCAGCCGACGGAGCTGAACGATCTGAGCCTGGTGCACGTGCTCCTCGTCGAAGACGACGCCGATTCGCGCGACCTATTCGTGTCCATCTTGCACAAGTGCGGCGCGCGCGTGACCAACACCGACAACGGGCACGACGCGCTCAAGGTGCTCGAGTCCGAGTTACCGGACGTGCTCGTCTCCGACGTTGGCATGGCAAAAATGGACGGCTACTCGCTGATCCGAAACGTGCGCGCGCTCGGCAACGTGGCGGCCCAGCACATTCCGGCGATCGCCCTGACCGCCTTTGCCCGCCTGGAGGATCGGCGCCGGGCGCTCGCCGAAGGTTTTCAGGTGCACCTCGCCAAGCCCGTCGACCCCGCGGAGCTCACGCGCGCCATCGCCACGCTGGCGAAACCCCGAGCCGTCGGCCAAGCCTGAGAGCGCCCGAAACTGCGAGTCTCCGCGAGACAGGCTCGGCGAGCAGGTCATCGGCGCCGCCCGGCGCGCCGCTCGAGCCGTGTGTCGGGTCACGCCAGGGCGCCCGAGTCGCAAAACGGCCCGCTCTGCCCAGCCTCACGAGGACGGCTTGGGCTCGTGCTGGCCATTGTGCGGTCTAGCTGGGCATTTCGACGACTGAGCGCTGCTTTCCGTGGCAATTGTGTCGATCGCCCGCGCGCCCGCCGGCAAGAAACTGTTTCCGCCTCCGCCCAGAGTGCTAGTTACTTATCTTAGGTGCGCGGCCGCGGGATTCGGCCGCCCCAACGAGGAGCGTTCCATGAAGCGTATCATTTCGGCTTTGGCTCTGTTGGCGACGGCCGGGCTCGGCGTGGCCGGGTGCGGCGGGGACGACGACGACGACGCAAGCAACGCGGGCGGTAGCAGCGGCACCGCGTCGGTGCCGAACGGCGGCGAGCCCGCGTCGAACGGCGGCGAGCCCAACGCGGCCGGCGGGGTGCCCGCGACCGGCAACGTGCAGTGCGATCCGGCGGAAGATGGCGTGTGTCAGAACGACCAAGATTGCCCGTTCGTGGTCGACGGCTCGGCTCGCATCACGGCCGGCACCTGCGGCAAAGGCTGCTTGGCCAGCTCGGACGAGAGCTGCGCGCGCGACTGCCTGCTGGAGGAGCTCGACATGAGCGCAGCCTGCGCTCAATGCTACCTGGACACCGTCAACTGCACGGTGACCAATTGCCTAGCCGAGTGCGTGAACGATCCAGAAGCGGACGAGTGCAAGCAGTGTCAAATCGATAAAGGCTGCCGCGCGGACTTCAACGCGTGCAGCGGGCTGCCGGAATGAGGCGCGGGCGGCCTTGAAGATCTCGTATCTGCTGGGCGCGGGCGCGGCCGCCGTGGCCGCTCTCGCGCCGTGTCCGGGCCGCGCGGCGGGCTTCGACACGCCCATTTTGTACAGCGCGCGCCACCAGGCCATGGGCGGCACGGCCATCGCTTCCGTGGGCGACGCGTCGGCGGGCTTTCATAACCCTGCGGGTTTACAAGGAGTGCAGGGCTACGGCTTCATCGGCGATTTCAGCCTCATCTTGGGCAAGGTGCGCGCTACGCCGGACCAGCTAGCAGGCAACCTCGAGTCGAGCACGGTGAAGGCGCCGTTCTTTCTGCTGGGCGCCGGCTACCGCTTGAAAGATTGGCTCACCTTGGGGCTGGCCGGCTTTCCGGTGGCCTCGGGCGGCGCCGAGTACGACTACCTCGTCGGCGGGACCAACGTGCTCGACAAGACGGAGATCGTGTTCTTCGAGGCGACGCCCATGCTCAGCCTGAACGTGCCGAAGGATCGCATCTTGCCGGGTCGGCTGGCCTTCGGCGCGGGCTACCGCGTGAGCTACGTCACGTTCGATCGCGAGAAGGGGGACGCCAAAGACCCGCAGGTGCTGAACCTGAAGCTGAGCGGGGTCGACGCCACCGGTTTCAGGTTGGGCGCGCAGTACCGCCCCATCGACGCGCTCGCGCTGGGCGTCGTATTCCGTAACAAGGTCACGGTCACGACCAAGAGCGAACGGTCCAAGGTGTTCCGACAAGAAGCGACGGACGGCGAGCTCGATTTCACGCTGCCGGCCAAGCTCGGCTTCGGCACCCGCGTCGATCTCGGACGCTTCGGCTTTGGCAACGACGTGGAGTGGGCCTTCCAAAGCCAAAACCGGCGACCGGGGCTGAAGGGCAAGCTGGCGGGCACGCCGGTGGAGGTGCCGAACGTGTTCGACTGGCAAAACGGGCTGACCTTCCGCACCGGCCTCGAGTATCGCCTGGGCGATGGCCCGACCGTGCCGCTTCGAGTTGGCTACATTTACGACGCCGCGGTCACCAACGGTGCGTACCCGAGCGCGTTCGGCACTCCGCCCGCGCCGACCCGGACCGTGACGGCCGGCGCCGGTTTCGTCGCCGAGCATTGGCAGGTCAACGTCGCGGTCTCGCGGCGCTTTGGCGAGGCGTACGTGGCCGACAGCGCCCTGGGCAAGGGCTGCAACTTCTGCAGCTTCGGGGGGCAGTACCAGATCACCATGACGGGCCTGTACATCGACGCTTCCATCGATCTGCCGAAGTAGCGAGCGAGCGGGCTCGCGCTCCGCGTCTGCGCGCTACGAGAGCAGGCTGCGCTCGGGGGTCTTCGATGGCGTGGGCGTGTCCATCAAAATTTCTTGAACGACGCGGCGCCGTAGAAAGAGGTCGCGGAAGACGTGATCGCGGATGTGCTCGACGAGGCGTTGCACGTAGGCGCGGGCGCGCGCGCGGATTTCCTGAGCTTGGGGCGAGCCGGCGCGCACCAGCGCTGCGCAGCACAAGGCGCGCGTGGGTAGGCCGTACTCCGAGCCTTGCAGCGTCTCGATGGCGCCCATGGCGGTGGTCGCCAGCAAGATTCCGGTGTGATTTTCGCCCATTTCGACGCGCGCGCGCGCTTCGATGGCCATGGCGTAGAAGTGAAAGGCCACGTACGCCTGGGCCTCGGCTGCTTGCCGCGCGTCGAACGCGTACATGACGGCGCGCGACGCGTCGCCCTGCTGGTAGGCCATCAAGGCGCGCAAAATCTTCTCGTGCACGGAGTCGAAGGTGCTGCCGGTGACGGCCGTCAGGGCCCCCGCGTCACCGACCAGCGTCTCGCCAGCGACGATGTCGCCCGCTTCCAACAGGAGCTCGGCCGTGGAAAGCAGCGTGTCGGCGCGCGAGTCACGATCGCCGTAGCGTTCGTGCGCTTCGCGGGCCCGCCGCAGGTACGCAAGGCCCCGCGGCACGTCGCCCAGGTTGGCGTAGCAGGCGCCGATGGTGCTCAAGGTGCGGGCAATTTGGAAGCGCCCGCCGATCGACAAATCGATGCGAATGGCGTCGAGCGCGAGCGCGATGCCATCTTCGAAGCGGCCGAGCACCAAGAGCGCGTAGGCCAGCGAGTTCTTGGCGCGCGCCTCGAGCCGGCGCGCGCCGACGCGCCGAAACACCGCGATGGCTTCAGCCTGGCAGTCGACGGCTTCGTGCACGCGGCCGACGCGCCGCAAGAGCGTGCCGCGCAGCCGCAGCGCCTCCGCCCGCAGCCGTACCGGCGCCGACTCGCCGTTCGAGGCCAGCAAGGCGCGGTCGACGGCCGCCAGGGCGCCCTGCATGTCGCCAATTTCGTGGAGAATTTCGGCCATCAAGGTCAGCGCGCCGACCTCCAACACGGCCGAGCCGGAGCTCTTCGACATCTGCTCGCCGCGCTGCGCGTTGGCCAGGGCGCGGCTGAGCTGGCCGGCGTCGAGCTCGAACTGGGCCGTGCGCAGCAGCGCCGTAGCGGCCCAGAAGGCTTTGCCGCTCAGCTTGGCCAGCCGGCGCAGCTCGGTCAGGTGGCTGCGCCGCTCTTGCCAGCGGCCTTGATTGCGCGAAATGGCCTCCAGCGCCTCGTACGCCTCGATGAGCTTGGGATCTCGATCGGGCAAGAGCGCGATCACGCGCCGGTAGCAGCGCTTGGCCAGCTGCGTCTGGTAGCTGGAGCGCGCCGCGTCGGCGGCTTCGAGGAAGAAGCGAGCGGCTTCTTCGCGCGCGTTGCCGCGAGCCAAGTGGCGCGCCACGATCGCCGCCGTCAGGCCCTTGCCGAGCGGCGTGCGCCCCAGGTACTCGCCCAGCTTGCGGTGCATACGCACCCGGCGCCGACGGTCCAGCGCGCGGTAGGCCACGTCGCGCGTGAGCGGGTGGCGCACGTCGGTCAGCTCGCCCTTTTGCTCGCACAAGCCGCGCGCGCACAGCCGCATCACCGCGTCCTCGGTGTTGGGGCCCTCCAGCTCGATGATGTCTTCGTTGCCCAAAGGGCCACCCGCCACCGCCAACCACTCGACGATGGCCTGCTCCTCCGCGGGCAGCTCGTTCAGGCGATCGGCGATCAGCTGCTCGAGCGTGGAAGGTAGCGGCAGCGCTACTTCGCCGGGGCGCTCGACCGCCACCAGCTCTTGCCCGCCGCCGCCCGCGCGCTCGTGGATCTCGAAGCGGCCGCGCTCCAGCAGCGCATCGACCATCTCGAGCAAGAAGAACGGGTTGCCGCCCGCGCGCGGCAACAGATCGGCGCACACTTGGCGGACGCCGTCGATCACGCCGAAGCGCGACTGCAAGAGGCGCAGCTGATGCTCGGCCGATAGCCCCTTCAGCTCGATACGCACCAGCTCCTCGAGCTGGGGCATGATGCGATCGTCGGGCCGCGCCAAGAGCAGGACCAAGATGGGCAGCGGCTCGGGCCGCTTCAAGAACTCCGTCACCAGCTCGAGGCTGGGGCGATCGGCCCATTGCAAGCCGTCGAGCGCGATGACCAGCGGCGCTTCCAGGGCCGCGCGCGCGAAGAAGCGGCGTAAACCGAGCGAAACCAGCTGGCGCGAGCGCGCGACGTCGGCCTCGTCGACGGTGCTGCGCACGCGACCGGTGGCAAGCTCCGCCATCCTTTCCAGGATTTCGGGGCCGTCGTCGCCGCCGGCCAGCTCGCTCAGCGCGTCGCTGATCAGGGCCCGCGCTTCCTCGATGGGCTGATCGCTACGCGTGCCGGTGAGCTCGCGCACCCACTCCGAGACGGTGGCGAACGGCACCTCGCTGAGGGCGGGCGAGCATTCGGCGCGCAGCACGCGCGCGTCGGGCGGCAGCTCGTTCAAGAACGCCGTCAAGAGCGCGGTCTTGCCGATGCCCATCTCGCCCGAGATCACGCGGGCCGCCACCTGCCCCGTAGAGAGCCCGGAGCCGACCACGCCGTAGTAGGCCGCATGCAGATCGGCCAGCTCGGCGTCGCGACCGATGAGGTCGCTGGACGCGCTCGACATCTCCAGCAGCTTCTCTTCGCGCGTGTGCGGGCGAAGCAGCGAGTAGATGCGCATGTCGGCCGGCAAGCTGCGCTCTTCGGCGCCCGGGATCTTGATGGTGGGCGCGTCGCCCCACACGAAATCGCGCCGCACCAGGCGATACAAGCCGCCTGCCACCCAGCTCACGCCGGGCGGCGCGTGCTCGCCGAGCAGATCGGCCAAGTGATTGGCAGGCTCGGCCAGCTCGTGCTGCTCGAGGTGGCCAGCTTTGTCACGCTGGCCGGTGGCGATGCCGCGCACGATGCCGATGGAACCGCGCAACGGCACCGGTAAATCCTCGGAAGCGCCGCGAATCACCTCGTGCACGTCGATGGCCAGCCACACCGCGTCCAGCGGGGCGCGCGCCGGGTTCGCCATCAAGCCCACGACGGCGCGCGCGAACGGCAGCTCTCCCCGTTGGATCTCGCTCCACGCAAAATGCGCTCCGCGCCGGAACGCGATCTCTTCGAGCGTGCTCTTCAAGCGGTCGAGCGCGTGCGCGGCTTGGCCGGGCGAAGAAGCGGCCGTGAGCTCGGCCAACCCGTGGATGCACAAGGTGACGACGGCAACGTGGCGCACTTCGCGCCCGGCGCGCTCGCGTAGCCCCGCGCGCGTTTGCCCGGGCCCCGTGTTCTCGTCGGGCGCCTCCGAGCCGGAGGTGCCGGCGCCGATGGACAGCGACGAGGCGTGCTCGGAGGCATCGGGGCCGATGTGCAGCCCCGGGATCGGCTCGGGTAGCGGCACGCCCGGCGACGTGTGCTCGCGCGGGACGAACTCGGCCAGCACCGTCTCGACGGCGTGCGAGTCGATCAGCTGCTGGCGCAGCAGCAGCACGCGGCTGATGGCGGCCGCGACCTCGCGCGCCGTTTGAAAGCGCTCCGCGGGATCGCGCGCGAGCAGCTTCATCACGATCTCTTCGAGATCGGCCGGGAGCTCGCGCACGTAGGTGCTGGGCGGCTCGACCCGACCCGCCCGTACCGCCTCGAGGAGCTCGGGCCCTTCGGCGCTGCCGTGCAGCGCGCGACCGGTCAAAAGCTCGTGAAAAACTACGCCCAGGGAGTAAATGTCGGTGCGACGGTTGACCCTCTCGCCGCGCGCTTGCTCGGGCGACATGTACGCGGTCTTGCCCTTCAGCACGCCCGGCTCCTCGCGGAACAGGTTGGCCGAGGCGATGCCGAAGTCGGCGATCTTCACCGCGCCGTCGAAGCTCAAGAGCATGTTCTGCGGCGAGACGTCGCGGTGCACGATGTCAATCGGCTTGCCGGCCTCGTCCTTGCGCTCGTGCGCGTAGTGAAGACCCTTGGCAATCTCCGAGATCACGTACGCGGACACGTAGGGAGGGACGCGCTGGCCCTTGGATTGAGCGGAGCGCATCAGCTTGCGCAAATCCGGCCCCTCCACGTACTCCATGCTGAGGAGCTGCCCCTCCTCGCCATAGTCTTGGAAGTCGTAGACCTGGACGATGTTGGGGTGGTTGAGGCGAGTCGCCAGCTGCGCCTCTTCTGCGAACATGGTGCGGAAGCGACGCGAAGAACCGTATGCCGGCAAAATTCGCTTGAGGACGAGGAGCTTGAACGTGCCTTCGGCGCCGCGCTTCTTCGCCAAGAACACCTCGGCCATGCCGCCAGCGCCGAGACGCCGGATGATCTCGAAGTCAGCGAGTCGCTTGGGCGGGGGCCGAACTTGCGGATCGCTCATGGCGCGAAGCAAAGCAGCTTACTCCCGTTTTCGATTCGCATGGTAACGTCGCGCGCCGAACCGCCCGGAGGCCCGTATGCGTCGTAAGTTTTGTCTTTTGGCTGCTGTTTCCCTGGTGTTTTTCGCCAATGGCGCGCTCGCGCAGAAAAAAGGCAAGGCCGAAAAGAAGGCCGACGGACCCTCTGCCAGCGCCACCTGGACGGACCCGACCGAGAACGAGAAGAGCGACAAGGGCCCCTACGCGCCCCACAATGAGGAAGGCGAAGAGCCCGCCGAGGAGCCCAAGAGCAAGAACGCGCCCGACCCTGGCCGCAAGCGCGACAAGATCGCAGCCTTTGGCCAGCTCGTGATCGGCTTCGGCAAGCTGCCGGGCGAAAACCCCAGCTACGACGACGCGCCGAGCGGCAAGGGCACGGCGCTCGGCCTACAGCTGGGTGGACGCTACGACGTCAGCCCCGCGCTGAGCGTGGGCTTGCGCGTGCCGCTCACCACGGCCTCGGTCAAGCAGAGCAACGGCAAGAACCAATCCACGACGGCCTTCGGCGCGCCCGAGCTGTTCGGCGAGTACCGCTTGGCTTTGAGCCGGCTCACCAGGGTGCCGGTCAGGTTTGGTATCGGCATTCCAATCGCCCAGGGCGAGCCCGATCAAACCAGCTTGGACCGCCCCGCGCTGGCCAAGGACGAGGTGAATCGCTTCGCCGACGCGACCACCGGCTGGCGCGATAGCGAGCTGTTCCAGCCGAAGCACCTGCCGATCGTGCTCGGTGCCGGCATTCGCCACGAGCGGCGCGACTGGGAGCTGCACGGCGACCTGAAGCTCGTGCTGCTGCCCGCGCTCGGCACCAAGGTCAACCGGGCCCAAGATCCGAGCAACACCGGCTCCTATCAGCTCAACGCCTTCGCTCTGCGCGAGGTCACGACGCTGGGCGGGAGCTACAACTTCCTCGACGAGCCGCTCATCTACGGCGGGCTCGATTTTTCGCTGGTGTGGACGCCACTCCAGACATTCGAGTTCACGTCGACGCAAAACGTGACCGAGCCCAGCTCGGTCCAGGCCATTCTGGAGCCCAAGATCGGCGCGCGGTTTGGCGCGGTTTCGCCCAGCGTGGGCTACATGGCGCCCCTGGGCGGCCGCCTGGGGCACACGGGCGTGGGCGGAGTGCGCCTGCGCGTCGACGCTTACTTCTGAGGCCGGGGCCGCGCCGTGGCTACCCGCGCGGCGCGGCCGTAAATTCGAAGCGATGGTGCTAGGGTTGGGGCCGATGTGCTCGCAAGTCGTCTCGCTCGTGGCGCTGGCTGCCCTACTCGCCGGGTGCGCTGGTGGCGCTCCGGCCATTGGCCACCCCAAAGACGCGTCGGCCACGAACGGCCCGGTGCGCGCCGCCGCCGTCGATGACCGGTCGTTCGGCGACGCCACGTACAAGCTATTGCTCAGCGGCGAGGCCACGTCCGAGCGCGCCGGCTTGTTGATCGGCGTAACGCGCCACCAGCTGGTGCGCGCCGAACAACGTTTTGCCAGCGGTAACCCCGCCGCCGGGCTCGTCGCCGTCGGAGGCGCGTTCTTGCTGGGCCGCAGCGGAGAGCTACGTCCCGAGATGCTCGAGAAGGGTGAGCGCGCGCTGGACTCCGCCGCAACGGAGGTCGCGCGCGTCGGCAACGACGGGCGAGCGTTGGCGCTTTACTCCATGCTCTTGCCGCGCCTGCCCGAGGGTGCGTGGCGCAGCGACGTGCAGAGCCATCTCGCAGCCATCGACAAATTTCGCCAAGACACGCGCGGCAGCGGCGCCGTGACGACGGCGTCGGCGGGGGCGCGGGCCGCCATCAGCCGCGCGCTCCTCGACACCCGCCCCGAGGCCATGGAAAGCGCCAAGAAGGCGACGGTTTCTTGGCTGCGCCAGGCGCTCTCGACCAACATCGGCGAGGCTCCCATCCGTTCCAGCCAAGAGCGCGACGAAGCGTTCGAGGCTTACCGCGCGCTACGGGCCGGCGGCTACACGGTCGCCGCCCTGTACCTGCGCCAGCGCGATCCACGCGGCGCGCTGGGCCTCTTGGACTCGGCGGGGCTCGAGAAGCTGATGCCGCCCGAGCTGCGCGACCGGCTCGAGCGCGCGGGCGACGAGGGCGACCCGGACGCCTGGGCCGACCTGTATCACTTCTTCGAGTCGGCCCGCGGCAGCTCGGACGGCCTGCTCGATTCCGAGTTGGTCGACGCCGCCGCGTTCGGCGCGGCCGAAGGCTTGTTTCGCGCCGAGCCCGGATCCTTGCGCGGCGCGCTGCCCATTGCCACCGAGCTTGCGACCCATGGCATGGCCGAGGTCGCCCCGCTCGTGCTCGGGCCGGCGCTCAGCGAGCACCCCGAGCCCGACAGCATCAGCACCGCCCTCGGTTTCGTGATGCGGGCCGTGAGTGAAGAAGAAGACGCGGCCGGGCTCGGCGCCGCGCGCGCCACCTTCGCCAACGCGGCACCCTTGCTCGAGCTGGCGGCGACGCCGGCCTTGCGCAACAAAGTGCGCCCCAGCCCAGCGCGCCTACGCTTCGCCATGGCCGCCACCGAGATTCGTCACGGCGAGCTCGAGCGAGCACGGCCGCTATTGCTCTCATCCATCAAAGAGGAGCCGGCCAGCGACACCTACCTGCTGTTGGTGGCGATAGACCGCCAACGCGGCAAGCTGAGCGAAGCCTTGGCCTGGGCCGACAAAGCGGTAGAAGCCGCGCGGGCCGCCGCCGATCTTTTGACCGAAGCGGACACGCACCTCACGCGCTTCGAGATCTTTCGCGAGCAGCGCGACATGGCCGAAGCAGGCCGCGCGCTCGAGGCCGCGCTAACACGCGTGCTCTTGGCGCAAAAGCAAGGCCGCACCGGCGCCATGCAGGCGCGGGCGGAACGGCTGCTGGCCCGCGTGCTGGAGCACTACGGCGATCAACGCGCCATACGCCGCGCCACCGAGCGCTCGTTCGAAGCCGCCGGCTCCGACCCTCGCCTGCTGTCCGCCACGGTGATGGACGCAGCGCGCCGCGGCCTCACGCTCTCCGACCTGAGCGTGGCGCGAGCAGCCGTGGAGCGCGCCGTGAGCGCGGGCATGTCGGGCGACGACCTGGTGTATCCGGCGCTCTGGCTGCAGCTGCTCGAGCGGAAATTGCGCGTGCCGACCAGCGGCGCGGTCGAGGACGCCTACTCGGGCATCGGCGACCAATCGGGCTGGCCTGCGCGCCTGCGCGCCTGGGCGACCGGGCGCCTGAACGACGCCGAGCTCTTGGCCGCCGCCAAAGATCGCGCGCAGCGCACCGAAGCCATCTTTTACGCGGCCATGGCGCGCCACGCCCAAGGCAGCACCGAAGAAGCGAAAGCCGGCTTCCGACAAGTCGTGAAGAGCGAAGCCATCGACCTGGTCGAAGTCTCGATCGCCCGCGACCTGCTCGCCGCCTACGACACGCCACAAAAAGGTCTCAAGCTGCCGGCGAACATCGTCGTGCCGTGAGGGTCGAACGGCCTCACGCGCGCGGCGTTTGCCGCGCGTTTTTTCAGGGCGTGGGCGCGAGCGGCAGCCGCTTGGGGCCGTCGAAGCTGTTGGGTTGCCCGCGCCATTCGTCATAAGCGCTCTGCGTGCGCACGCAGCCGATGGTGCAAGCGTCGGCGCACTCTTTGCGCGTGTAGAATTGCTCGCGCAGATCTGCCGGCGTGTACTCGAGCAGAGGCTTCTTGAAGACGCCGCGCGTCTGCGAGCACCAGGCAATGTCACCGAACTCGTCGACGTACAGGTAGCGGGCGCCGGCGCGGCACTTGAAGGGAGCGCGGCCCTCGCTCAGCAGGCGGTCGCGATAGTCGCCCGCCTCTTTGAACTTCTGCCCTAGCTCGCGCCGCACCTCTTCGAACACCGCTTGCTCGCCCGGCGTCAGGCGCACCTTGCCGGTGCCGTCGTGCAGCACGAGCACGCGCGGACGGAAACCGAATTCTTTCGCCTGGCGCACCACGGTGAGCACTTCTTCGGGGTTGGCCGCGCCCAGCACCGCGCTCATCACCACCTTGAATTTGGCGAACTGTGCCAGCACCTTCAGCTTCGGCAGCATCGGCTTCAGCACCTTGACGGTGACGTCGTTTGGCATGACGCCATCGACGCTCACCTGCATCTCCATCAGCCCCGCGTCGTTCAGCTCCTCGACCTTCTTCTGGTTCAGCAGGTAGGCGTTGGAGATCATCATCACTTTGTAGAAGTCGCGCTGCCGCGCGTAGCGGATGAGCTCGGCGATGTCGGGGTGCATGAGCGGCTCCCCACCGGTCAGCTCGAGGCTGAACGTGCCGAGCTCCTTCAGGTGATCGATGCGGGCCTTCAGCGTCTCGGTCGGGATGGGATCGGAGGTCTCATCGAACTCGTTACAGTAGCCGCACGAAAGGTTGCAGCGGCGCGTGACGACCATCTGCGCCAAAAATGGCGAATACATCAGGCGCTTGGGCAGCAGCATCAAGTCCTCCAACACGACGAAGTCGAGCTCACAGCTGGGGCTTACGACCGAGTAGCTTGGTTGCCAAGTGCTCACCCAGCTGGGCCGACATCAGCCGCTCCACGGCCGCTTCTTTCTCGGCGCGCTCGCCCTCACCGTATTGAAACTCGATGCCCATGCCGGCCGGGTTGGCCTTGGTGGCATCCTCCGTGTCGGTGGTCCAAATGACCTTCCCCCGCAAACGCAGCGGCTCCACCATTTGGGGAATGCCCAGGGCGAACACGAACTCGGTCCCCACCTTCAACGGTTTGTCGGTGCCAATGAAGGTACCGCCACGCGAAATGTTGCGGGTGTAGTCCGCAAAAAACGTGTTCAGCCGCTTGTATTCGACCTTGAGCTCGATGGGAGCCCGGTAGTTGTGGCGCCGGTCGTCGTCGGTGGTCATCGAGGGGGTGGGCGCTCCTACGGGCCCGACCGCGGATCGTAGTCGGCCCGGCCGACGCCGGGAAGGGGCCAGGCCCGAAGCTCGTCTATGGCCGCAGGAAACGGCCATGCTATGGGCACGTCGTTACTAGCTCGCTAGCCTGCTCGCCCCGCTAGCCCCCCAGCCCAGGCATGGTTCTCCGAAAGTGCGCGATCCTTACGAAGTCTTAGGTCTTGGCCGCGACGCCAGCGAAGCGGATATCAAGGCGGCGTTCCGACGGCTCGCCATTCAACACCACCCGGATCGAAACCAGGGCGATCCTACGGCCCAAGATCGCTTCACCGAGATCAACCAGGCCCACCAAATCTTGTCCGACGCCGACAAGCGCAGCGCCTACGACCGCTACGGACCTTCCGCGTTTCAAGCGGGCGGGCGCGGCGCTGGCGGCAACGTGGTCGACTTCGGCGGCTTCGACGAAATCTTCGGCGACATCTTGGGGGCGTTCGGCTTCCGCGGCGGCGACAAGGGCGACCTGCGCATGCCGTTGTCGGTCACGTTCGAAGAAGCCGCGCTCGGCACCAGTAAAGAGGTGCGTTACCAGCGCACCGACACCTGCGGCAGCTGCAAAGGTAGCGGCGGCGAGCCGGGCGCGCGCGTCGAGACCTGCTCGGCTTGCGGCGGCCGGGGCCGCGTGCGCTTTCAGCAAGCTTTGTTCCCGCTGGCGATGGAGCGGCCGTGCTCGCGCTGCAAGGGCAGCGGCTCGCTGCCGACCACGCCTTGCCGCAGCTGCGGCGGCAAGTGCCTGCTCAGCGCCGAGCGCGTGCTGAAGGTCGACATCCCCCCAGGCATCGAGCACGGCGCCACGCGCGTGGTCGATCAGGGTGGGAACCGCGTCCGTCCGGATCGCCCTCCCGGCAATTTGGAGCTGCTGGTCGAGGTCGCGCCCCACCCGCTGTTTCGCCGCTCGGGCGACGACGTGGTGTGCAGCGTGCCCATCACGTTCGTACAAGCGGCGCTGGGCGGTGAAATCGACGTGCCGACTCTGGAAGGTAAAATCAAGCTGCGGGTGCCGCCTTCGACCCAACCGGGGCAGGTGCTGCGCGTGCGCGGCAAGGGCGTCGAGCATCGCCTGCGTAGCGGCCGTGGCGACCAGCTCGTCGAGGTCGCGGTCGAAATTCCCGCGCGCTTGACGCCGCGCGCCCGCGTGCTGATAGAAGAGCTCGGTCGCGAGCTGGGCGAAGACGTTCAGCCGCAACAGCAAGGCTTCCTCGAGAAGCTCAAGGGGCTATTCGGATGAAGGCGCTGAGCTTCGATTTCGGCCAAACACTGGCCGAGCTGGATTACGAGTTCATTGGCCAGCGGCTGCGCGAGCGCGGGGTGGCGTTCGACGCGCGAGCCGCCGCCAATGGCAGCAAGGAAGCCTGGCTAGTCTACGGCGCCAAGAAGAACGACGGCCACGCCGAGGCCTGGCTAGCCATGATGCAGATACAGCTCACGAGCGGCGGCGTGCCGCAGCCGTTGGCGGAAGAGCTCTGCGCGTGGCTCTGGCAAGAGCAGCCGAAGCGCAACCTGTGGCGCCGGCCCATCCTGGGGATGATCGAGCTGGTGAGCGAGCTCAAGCGCGCAGGCACGCCCATCGCCGTCATCTCCAACTCCGAAGGGCACCTGGCCGAGCTGGTCGATGAGCTGGGCTGGACGCGTTATTTCGACGTCGTGGTCGACTCGGGGCGGCTGGGCATCGCCAAACCGGACGCGCGCATCTTCGCGCACGCGTGCGCGGCGCTGGGCGTGACGAACCAGCAGCTTTTGCACGTGGGCGACGCTTGGGAGGCAGACGTGAAGGGCGCCTTGGGCGCGTCCGCCAGCGCCGTGTGGTTCGACGGCGAGCACCGCGCGCGCGAGCTGCCGGAGCACGTCTACGGCGCGGGCAACGCGCTCGAGCTACGCGAAGTCCTGGCTCGCTTGGGGTTCCTAAGTTAGCTTCCGCGCATGAAATCTCAACGTATCGGCATGCTGGGCGCCGGCAACATGGCGGGCGCGCTGATCCGCGGTCTGTTGGCGTCGAAGAGCGTCCAGCCCGAGCAAATCGTGGCCAGCGACGTGCGCGCCGATCACTTGAAGGAGCTCGAGGCCAAGTACGGCATCAAGACCTTCAGCGATAACCGCGAGCTGGCGGCGCGGTCCAACCTGGTCGTCTTGGCCGTCAAGCCGCAGGTGATCGACCGCGTGCTGGACCAAGTGTCCGACGCGTTCGCGGCCGATACGCTGCTGGTGTCGATCGCGGCGGGCGTTCCGATTCGTTCGCTGGAGGCGCGCTTGCCGGCCCACGTGCGCGTCGTGCGGGCCATGCCCAACACCGCCGCCATCGCGCTGGCCGGAGCCACCGGCATCGCCGCCGGCTCGCGCGCCACCCAAGAGGACATCGACGTCACGCAGGCGCTGTTCGCCGCCATCGGCCGCTCCGTGGTGCTGGACGAGACGCTGATCGACGCCGTCACCGGGCTTTCGGGCAGCGGCCCCGCCTACGTGATGGTGATGATCGAGGCGTTGGCGGACGGCGGCGTGAAAGTGGGCCTGCACCGCGATACGGCCCTCTTGCTAGCGGCCCAGACCGTGTACGGCTCGGCCAAGCTGCTGCTCGAGACCGGCGAGCATCCGGGCCGCCTCAAAGACATGGTGACCAGCCCGGGCGGCACGGCCATCGCCGGCCTACACACGCTCGAGACCGGCGGCATCCGCCGCACGCTGATCGACGCCGTCGAAGCGGCCACGCGCCGCGCCATCGAGCTGGGTGAAGCGATGGCCAAGAAGCTGGACCGCAGCTAGGCCAGCGGCAGCGTCGCTGCTCTCGCGAGGGGACGCCCGCCGATAGCGGGCTCTCTTCAATCGCGAGCACGCCTTCGGTGCTCGCTGCGAGCCATGAATGAGCGGCGCGGCAATGGTGGGTTTCTGTCGAGCTCTGCGGCGCAGGGACAAAAACAGTGTCCGCGCAAAGGGGCCGGGGGGGGGACAGCCTCACTCTGCGCGGACGGGGATGTAGTAGCAGCAGGCTCCTGGAAAATCAAACCCCTAAATCCAGAATGAGGGTGATGCGGTCGCTGCGACGCTTGTCCATTGCCTGCAAATTTCGCGCGTAGACGCCGCACTTGCTACGCAATGAACTTAGAGAGCGTCGCGATCACCTCACGCGACAGCATTGCCGCGTCTTAACGCCGCAGGGTGAAGCTCCGCCCGCCGCGCGAGAAGCTCGCTGCCGCGGCGCGAATTGAGACGCGGGCATCTCAATTCGAGCAGCGCAGCTCGACACGACGCCCGAGCGGCTTGCGCTCGGTCATGGTGGTGATCACGGTCGGGCGGCCAGTCGCGCGCAGCGCCGCGAGCCCGGCCTTGCCCACGGCACCGCTCGGCGCCTCGCCCTGCGCGGCGAGCTCGTCGACGCACACGCCCAAAGAAGACACACGAAAGCGTCCTTCGATTCCGCGCAAGCTCATGCCCGGAGGAGGCTCGGCACCTGGCTCCGGCGCCACGGCGGCCGTCAGCACGAAACCCTCGGCGCCGTCCGCGCACACGGGCGGCAGCTTCGAGAGTTGCGACGGCGTTACCAGGTAGGGGGCGTCCACCTCCCCGCTCTCGAGATCTACCGGGTGGACGAACCAGCCGGTGCCGCGGACCCAAATGGCCAGGGCGTCGCCGGCGGCGCTGCGGACGAGCTCGGCGCTGGCCGCGCGCGGGGGCGGAATGTCGGTGACCTCGAGCGAGACCTGCAAGTCTTGCCCCACCACCCGGTAAATCCGGAAAGCGCGCGAGCTTTCGTCGTAAGAGCCAATGAATACGCCGGCTTTCGTCTTCACGATGCCCGAGAGCCGCGCGCCCAGGCCCATGCGACCAACGTTGGGGATGTGCACAGGAACGCGCCCGGCCTCGAACAAGAACAAGTCGATCGCCCCGCGCGAGCTGAGCAGCAGGCCACCCGAGGTGCCGGAGGGATCCAGAGCGGCCGCCAACCCGGCCGCGTTGCTGCTGGGCTCGGCTCCGAGCGCGTCGGCGGCGCTGGTGACGTCTGGCCAAGGGCTGCGGGCGCTGGCGGTCAACCGCACGCCGGCGTCGACGCTGAAGCGGTCGGCGAAGGCGATGCTCAGCGAGCCGGCGCGGGTCCAATCGCCCCCGCGTGGCCCGTAGACGTACAGCCGCGTCTGCACGCCGAACGGCTCGGTTCCCGCGTCCACGCCTTCGAACGCGTCGGCCAGCGCCGGCGCGGGCTGCTCCAAGAACGGGGAGAGCGCGGCCAGCGGAGCCTCTTCGCCTTGCGCGCTCGGCAGCGAGCGGGTCACGCGGCGCCCGCTGAGCGGCGTTGCTGGCCGAAATGGCAGCGCCGGCGCGCTAGCTTTCCCCGTGGGGGCGCAGTGCAAGAACCAGCGCGAGCCCCCAGGTCCGGGAAAGCTCACGCGCGGCGGAGCGGCTGGTGTGGCCAAGCTGCCCGCGGCCCGGCCATCGAAATAACCCACGCGGGTGAAGCCGGCAAAACCACAGCCCACCGCCGAGCACCCCTGACGTACGCCCGCTGCGCGCGCCGCCTTGAGGTCGATCTCGGGCGGCAGCTCGACGGCTTGCCACTCGGCGCCGCCGTCGGTCGACTCCGATGCGAGGCCATTTTCGCCGAGTGAGAGCGCGCGCGACCCGGCAAAGAGGCTGCTGCTGGCGTTGTCTTGCATGCGGTGCAGCGTGAGCTTGCCCGCCAGCGTGAGCTCGAAGCCCGCGAACGGGCCCGCCCCGACGACCCAACCGGTGAGCACGCCCGGCTTGGCCTCGACCATGCCGTCGAGCCACACGCCTTGCTCGAGCAGCAGCTTGTGACGAGGATCGCGCGGCGCCGATACGAGCTTCACGCGCTGCGCCAGCTTGCCTTGCCCGAGCGTGAGGGAACCAGGCTGGCCCGCCGACGGCGGCGTCAGCACGGCCACGCGGCCATCGGCCAAAGCGACGACCCGGTCGCGCTCGCTGCTGCTGCGAACCTCGAACGGCGGCCCCACGGAGGGCGCGGGCACGACGCAGTGCTGCAGCGCGCTGCCGAGAGCCCCGCACGCGCCGTGCACGACCAGCGCGCCGCTGCCGCTGTCGCTCACGGCGCGTGCGCCCTGTAGCTCGAGCACCAACTGCAGCTGCAGAGGCTGCGCCACTTGATAGATGCGCGTCAGCTCTCGACCCTGCCCGCACACGAACCCCGCGCCCGCCCCGAGCCGAACGCCCAGGCACTCGCCCGCGCCCACGTACGCCCGCTCGCGACGCTCGAGCACGCGGCCCGTATCCAGGGCAATGCGCGAGAGCGTGCCGCCCGTGGCGACGAACGCGCCGCCCCGACCATCGGGAAAGCCCGAGAGCGCGGCGATCTGCAACAGCGGCTCGGCGCCGTGATCTCGGGCGACGTCGCGAGCCGCCACCAGGCGCGCCAGCTCGGCGCGGGCGGCTTCACTCACTTTGGCTTCGTCGCGCTCCGACACGTGCGACAGCGCACCGCGAGCGTTGAGCAGATAGTCGCCGTTCGGCGTGGCCAGAGCCAAAGACTCGCCCGCAGGCTCGAAGCTGTTCACGGGCAACGAAAGCGGGTGCCAGCTGGCGCCGGCGTCGAAGCTCAGCAGCACGCCGCGCAGCGGCACCTGCACGGCCCCGAACCAACCATCCACGAAGGCCATCGGCCCGTAGCTGGGCGCGGGCGGCAGCCCTAACGGCGGAACCGCCTGCCCCGTCTCCAGGTCGAGCGCGCGGTAATCGGCCTCCTTCCGAGGTAAAATCAGCAGGCGGTCGAAGCCTGGCACCAGCCGCTCGACCTCGAAATCGAGCTGCGCGAGGGGCTGGAGCTCGGCGGTCCAGGTCGCGGAGCGGTACACGAGCGTGCTGCTGGACGAAATGATCCAGAACAAGAAGCCGCCGCCCAGGCGCTCCGGCAGCTCCAAGAACCGGGCCCCGCGCGCCGCCGGCAAGAGCTCGCGGCCCACGTCGAGCGAGCCGTCGGGGTGCTCCACGACGCGCAGGCCGAACGCCAGCAAACGGCGCGAGCCGTCTCGATCGACGCCCGCTTCCGCGGAGCCAGGGCCGCGCGTCGGAGGAAACAGGCGCGGCGCAGGCGCAGCCTTGGCCGCGGACGCTATCGACACCGGCCGCGCCACGTTGGGCGCTGGAGGCAGCGCACGCGAGCAACTCAGCAAGCCGCCGAGCGAGCAAGCGAGCAGTGCCCCCGCGCGCATGGAACGCCTAGGCCTGGAGCTCCGGATCGGCGGACCTGAACCAACGGCTGGCGACACGCACGGCGTTCGTGGCCGCGCCCAGGCGGAGGTTGTCGCCTACCACGGTCAGGCACACGGTGCGGCCGCTCTTGTCGCGCGCGTCGGGGCGCAAGCGACCCACCAGCGCATTGTCGCGATCTTTGACGGCGTACAGCGCCGAGAGGCCTTCTCCGGCCGCGCCGGCCAAGAAGGTGACGAACGGCGTCTTGGCCTTGTCGGACAACAGGGCCGCGATGCGCTCGAGCGACACGGGCTTGCCGAAGGTGACCCACGCGTTCTCGTAGTGGCCCACCGCTACGCCGACGCGGCAGCACTGCGCGCTCACGCCCAGGTCCGGCAGCTCCAGGATCTTCTTGGCCTCGAACATCAGCTTGCGCTCTTCGGAAGAGAAGCCGCTCTCGTCCGTGCCGCCGTTGTGGGGCACGGTGTTGCCCGCGTACGCCTTGGGGTCGAACCCGCTGCCGAAGCGATCGAGCGCGGCGTAGCCGGCCTTGCTGGCTTCGAGGAAGCCGTCGAGGGCGGCGATGCCGGCGCCGCTCACCGCTTGATACGTGCTCACGGTGACGTCTTCGAGCCCGTACTCTTTTTGCAAGGGCGAGAGGGCGAGCGCGAGCGGAATGGTGGTGCAGTTGGGGTTGGCGACCAGCCGCACCGATTCGTCGACGCGCAGCGAGTTCACGCCGGCGGCGACCAGCGGAACCTTGGGATCGGCGCGGTACACGCTGCTCTTGTCGATGACGCGGTAACCGAGCGCGAGCAGGCGCGGCACGTAGCGCTTGCTGTGGTCGTCGTCGAGGGCCACGAAGGCCAGATCGCCCTTGGGCGCGCTCTCTTCTTCCAGCTTGGCAGCGGCCTCGACCTGGTACGTCTTGCCGCCGTGCTTGAGCTCTTGATCGCGGCTCGCGTACAGGGACAAGCTCGCGCTGGGCCAAGCGCGCGCAACGAGGTCGAGCGACTCGCGTCCGACCAGACCAGTGGCTCCAAGCAGGCAGATGCGCATGGGGCGGCGGTGTAGCAGCGATCGCTCCTCCGTTCCAGGGCCCACGCCGCCTAGGCCCCGAACTTTGCGGCCTTTTCGCGGTTCGGCGGAGCAAACGCGGGCCCGGTCGCGGCTAAGACGCCGGTGCATCCGTTGGCGGTCCTTGCTACGGTCGCGGCCGATGTCCAGCAAGCGTCCGGTCTCGCCAGGTGCCGAGGAGATTCTCGGCGCGTACTTCCCCGTGCTCGACCACGGCTTCGTGGCGCTCGTCGACTACATGGGCACCGACGAGTGCATCGAGCGGGCGGCGCGCGTGAGCTACGGCTACGGCACGCGCAAGGCCAGCTTGACCCGGGGGCTGCTTCGCTACTTGCGGCGACACCTGCACACCACGCCGAGCGAGATGCTCGAGCTCAAGTTTCACTGTTGCATGCCCATGTTCATCGCCCGGCAGTGGATTCGCCACCGCGCGGCCAGCGTGAACGAATACTCGGGCCGCTATTCGCTGATGCCCATGCTGTTCTACACGCCCGACCCCGAGCAGCTGCAAACGCAGAGCCGGGTCAACAACCAGGGCCGTAGCGGCACGCCGGTCTCGCCCGAACAATACGCAGCCTCGGTGGCGCGCTGGAACGAAATCCGTCGCCTGAGCCGTGAGGCTTACGAGCAGATGACCGCCGCCGACATGGCGCGCGAGCTGGCCCGCATCGACTTGCCGCTGTCTACGTACACGCAGTGGTATTGGAAGATCGATCTGCACAACTTCTTGCACTTCTTGAAGCTGCGCGTCGATCGCCACGCGCAGTGGGAAATTCAGGAGTATGGACGCGTTCTGGCCGGCATGCTCAAGCGCGTAGCCCCCCACAGCTACGAGGCTTGGGTCGACTACGACGTGTGCGGCGCTCGCGTCTCACGCATGGAGCTGGACGCTTTGCGCCGCTTGGTGCAGGTGAAAGATGGCGGGCTCGTGGCGCAGCCGGGCAGCCTGTCGGCGGCCGAGCTGGACGGCCTGGGCTTGGCCAAGCGCGAAATCGTCGAGCTGCTATCGAAGCTGCAGCCGGAGAGCACCCCAGATTTCGAGCTGGATTTGGCCAAAGCCAAGCCGGCCTCATGGTTCGCGGAAGAGTTCCAGAAGGCGGTGCCTAGTCTGGACGCGCTGCCCGAGTAGCTTGCTGGCGCACCAGCTGCTCGACGAACAGGGTCAGCGTCTCGGCGTTGAACGGCTTGCTCAACACCGGGCGCGCCGCCGTCTCCAAGAATTTGATGGTGTCGGGCGTCACCGCGCCACCGGTGATGAACGCGACGCGCGAGACCAGATCCGGATAGAGCCGGCGCAGCACGCCGAAGAAATCCATCCCTGACTCGCCCGGCATCATCAGGTCGCACAAGATGGCGTCGAAGTCCTGCGAGCCGTTCAGCTCGGCGAGGGCGGCGCGCACGCCGTCGGCGCTCGTTACTTGGAAATAGCTGGACAGCACGCGGGTGACGAGAGCGCGAATCATCGGCTCGTCGTCGATCAACAGCACGTGGGGCGTGGCGCGAGCGGGCCGCGCGCTGAGGCGTGGCGGGGGCGGCGTCGACGCGAGCGCCGTTGGTTGAGCCGACGGGCGATCCTCGCACGGCGGCAAGGTGACGCGGAAACGGCTGCCTCGGCCGGGCGCGCTCTCGACCGAGATTTGCCCGCCGAAGCCCGAGACGATGTTGCGACAGATGCTGAGGCCGAGGCCGGTGCCGTGACCGGGCGATTTCGTCGTGAAAAATGGCTCAAAAACCGAGAGGCGGACCTCCTCCGTCATGCCGCGGCCGTTGTCCTCGACCTCGATCACGGCCGCGCCCGTCTCGTCCGTCCAGGTGTTGACGCGGACTTCGTTGTCTTCACGCTCCCCCGTCAAGGCTTGAGCGGCGTTGGTGAGGAGATTGACCACGACCTGCGAGAGCTTCAGCTCGTTGGCGAGCACGTTCGGCACGTCGCGCAGGCTGGTCAGCAGCCGCGCTTGATGCAAAAGCTGGTTGCTGGTGAGCCGAATGGCCCAGTCGACGCAGGCCCGCGGATCCACCGCGCGCTGGCTGCGCTCTTCCATGCGCCCGAAGGCGCGCAGCTCTTTGACGGTGTTGGCGACGCGGCCGGCGCCTTCCTCGGCGTCGCGCAGGCTGCGGATGACCCGCTCCAACACCGTGTTCACGTGCGGATCGGACGACTGACCCTTGATGCGTTGCAGCTCGGCGCCGGCCAGGCCCAGGTTGCCCAGCGTGTAGGCGAGCGGGTTGTTGATCTCGTGGGCAACGCTGGCCACCAAGGTACCGAGCGAGCTCAGCCGATCGGTCAACGCCAGCTGCTCGTCGTGGCGGCGCTGCTCGGTCACGTCGTGCAGCACCAGGACCGCCCCCAGCACCCGTTCGGCGTGCCGGATGGGCGCGACGGTGCCCTCGGCCGAGAGCGGATTGCCGCTCGCGCCTCCGTCGTTTTCCAGCGAAAACGGCGCCGAAGTCCCGTTTGCCAGCGCGCGGTCTATCGCTTCCACGGGCGCGCCAGCGCGGCCCAGCACCTCGCTCACGGAGACGCCCAGCGCCTTGTTCTCCGAAAAACCGAGCATACGCTCGGCGGCCGGGTTCATGAAGGTGACGCGCTGCTCGGAGTCGCAAGCGACCACGCCGTCGGCGATGGCGCGCAGGGTGGTCGAAAACCAACGCTCGCGCTCGGCCAGGTGCTGATCTTTCCCGTGCTTGTACAGCGCCACTTGTAGGGCGCTCTTCACCTCACCAATCGTGAAGGGCTTGACGACGTAGCCGTAGGCGCCGGTGCGCGCCGCGCGCTGCAGGGTGTCGTCATCGGTGTGGGCGGTCATGTACACGACCGGAACGTCGCGGTCGGCCCGTAGCCACTCGGCGATCTCGAAGCCCTCTCCGCCGCCTCGCAAGCGAATGTCCACCAGCGCCACGTCGGGCGTCTCGCCCGAGACCAGGCGCGTCACCTCGGCCACGCTGGCGGCGATACCGATGACGACGTAGCCCGCGTCCTGCAAGCTGCGCTGGACGTGCGTCGCCACCACGCGCTCGTCCTCGACGATGAGCACACGCGGACCGCGCAGCTCGCCTGGCAATAAAGCAGCGTTCATGCTGACTCCTCCTCGAACGTGAGCCGGAAGCACGTGCCCCGGTCGCGCTCTACCACGATGTCGGCCTCCAGCTGCTGGGCGAAGATCGACACCAAATCCAGGCCGAGGCTGGCGTCGGCGGCGGGCGGGAATGCCCGCGCGAGCCCCACCCCGTCGTCTTGCACGGTGAGGCGCAGGCGCGCTTCGGGCATGCGCTCCAGCTGCACGTGCAGCGACCCGCGCCGGTCGCCCGGGAAGGCGTGCTTGAGGGCGTTGGTGACCAGCTCGCTCACCAATAGGCCGCACGGTATGGCGCGCTCCGGCGGCAGCTCGATGTCCAGAATGTCGAGCAGCACGTCCACGCGCTCGGCGGCGCCGCCTGCCCGGCACAGCTCGGGGATCAAGGCCTCGATGTAGCGCGCGAAGTTCACCGCCGAGAGGTTGCGCGAGCCGTACAGCTGCTCGTGCACCAGGGCGATCGAGTCGATGCGCCGTTGCCCCTCGCGCAGGGCGTGCTGAGCCTCGGGCCCCACGCCGCGCGCCTGCAACGCCAGCATGCTCGACACCAGCTGCAGGTTGTTCTTCACGCGGTGGTGAATCTCACTCAGCAGCACCTCACGCTCGCGTAGGGCCGCGGCTAGCGCGTGGGTGCGAGCCTTGACGGCCTCGGCCGCGTCTCTCATCTCGGTGATGTCGATGCACGAACCGATGAAGCCCTCGAACGCGCCGCTCGGGCCGAAGCGCGGCACGCCGTGATCCAAAATCCAGCGATACTGACCGTCTCTCCGGCGCAGCCGGTACTCCATGCGAAACGCTTCGCGAGCCACGAAACAGGCCAGGTAGCGGTCCATGCAGTCTTGAAAATCGTCGGGGTGGACGCCCTCGGCCCAGCCGTTTCCTCGCTCCTGAGCCAGTGAGCGACCGGTGAAGTCCAGCCACGTGGAGTTGAAGAAGTCGCACAAGCCGTCCAGACCCGACATCCACAGCATCACGGGCGCGTGATCGGCCAGCAAGCGAAAGCGCGCGTCGTCGCCCGCGGCGGGCGTCACGACAGCGGGCGTCTCAACGCGGTTGGCCATCGCGAGCCTCCTCTCGTCGGCCGTCGACCAGGCCCGCCCGCTCCAGGTGGGCGTGCAGCGCCGTGTCGAGCTCACGCCACACGTAGGCGCGGGTGCCCTCGTCGCCAAACAACCGACCGAAGGCGGGCAGCAGCGCTTGCACACTCTGCGTGAGCAGCGGGCGAAACTCGGCGACGTCGCGCTGCAAGGCGGCGCGATTGCCAGGGTCGCTGTCCAGCGCCAGCCGAGACAGCTCCACGAACCAGGCTTCGTGCCAGCGAGCGTCGTCGCCCAGCGAGCTCAAAATCTTTTCCAGCACCTCGTCGCGGCAGCGTTCTGCCACGCCTACCAGCTGCTCGAACCACAGCCGATCCAAGACGGGTTTGATGACTCCGTTCAACGCCACGAGCGCCTCGCCCCAGTCGTACGTCGAAAGCAGCCGCTCCAGCAGCCGCCGCAGCGGCTGAAATTCGGGGCTCTGCTGCCAATGCTCGCGCCCAATCGCGTCCAGCTGGGCTACGGGAATGCCGGAACGAGCCAACCACTGGCACAGCCGCTGGATCCGCCGGAGCTCGTCGGCGGCCTGGAAGGTGGCGGCAATGGTGATACGACCACTGGGCGCCAGCGCGCCCACGTACGCGGCCACCATCTGCAGCGCGTGCAACGGAAAACGTAGCGCGCTGAGCAGACCCAGCAGCGGCCGCAGCTCCGGCGGTACCGGCGCCACCGGCCGCTCCAGCAGACGATCGAGGAACGCTTCTTGATCGCGCCGCTCGGCGACGTACGTGCTGTACGTGAAGTGCGCGGGGTCCTCCAGCTCGTCCCACCGCTCGGAGCGCAGCTGCCCCTGCCGCTGGTAGCGCTCGTAGTGTCGCCAGACCGGCGTGTCCACCTCGAAGCCGCGGGCGGGATAGTAGAGCAGCGCCGTGCTCGTGATCTGGTAGTCGCTCGGCTTCTTTCGCGTGCCCTCCAGGCACGAGTAAGTGCGGCGCGCCGGGCCGAGCGCCCGAGCGGCCCGTAGCTCTCGCGGCTTCATGGCGAGCCGGCCTCCCAGACCGCGAGCTCCGCGTCGACGCGCAGGCGGCCCTTGAACGCGGGCATGCACAGCTCGAGATCCGAGGGCAGCCGAACGGGGCGCCCGAGCTCGAGCTCGATGGCCTCGCGCGTCACCACACAGCGCTGCACGGCCAGCACCCGCAGGTAGGCGCCGCGGTCTTGCACGTGCACCTGCAGATTCGAGGCCTGAATTGCCGCCAAGATCGCCAAGCCGACCTCGGACGGGACCAACACCGGACCCACGGAGGGCAACTCTTGCATCAGCGAACCGCCCTTTCGAGCTCTGGTAGGTCGACCAACACTTTGCCCGCCTCGACGCGTGAGGGGAGCACGCTCAAGCATGGGTGAAGCGGATTGATGCCAGCGCCCGTGGCCGCGTCGAAGGTGTGCTGGTGAACACGACAGGTGATGACGCCGTCGACCAACCGGCCTTCGCTCAAGGGGTAGCCCTGGTGCGGGCAGCGATCTCGAAAGACGCACACCCCACTCTCGCCGCGCACCACCAGCACCCGCTGACCGCGCACGAGCATGCCGCGCATCTCTCCCACCCACAGCTCCGCTTCATCCAGCCAAGCGTCAGTCACCCTGGGCCTCCGTGAGCAAGTCGACGCGGTCGAGCGCGCTCACCCCCGCTTCAGCGAGCGTCAGCCGCCCCTCGAGCAGCTTGCCGCGATGAAGCACGCGCAGCCTTCCGCCGGGCGCGACGCGCGGCGCCGCGGCCCGCGACAAGCGCTGCGCCAGCTCGTCCACGCTCTCGGTCTCGGGGGCCAGCACCACGAGGCCGAGGGTGTCGCCACGCACGAACACGTACAGCGGCATGGCCATCAGCGAGGCCCCGGGGGGCGCAAGAAGTCGTAGTCGCCGGAGTGGACGTCGCGACCGAAATTGGCCTCGCTCAGGCCGAAATAGCGCAACAGCTCCAACAAATTGGCGGGCGCTTGCCCCTGCAAAATGCGCTCGACCACGCCCAGGTGGCTAGCGTACCGCTCGGGCTCGGCCTCGAACAGCTCGCGGCACGGCTCGGAGCAGAAGACGCGCTGCCGCCCCGCGCTCTCGACGAACACGGCGCTGTTTTCGCTCGGCGTGCCCCCGCACAGCACGAGCTGACAAAGATTGCAGAAGCTGACCGGAGTAGTGCCGTGCGTGTACCACTCGACGCCCGGCCCCGCGGCGCGCCAACGTTCGGTGATGTTGTTCCAGACGGGGGCGAGCTCTGGCCAGGTCGCCGGATACTTTTCGGCGAGCCACGCTTGCTCAGCCGGACCCGGCAGCACGAAATCGAACCAAGTGGTCGCGCGGTACGTGTAAGCGCTCGCGTACACCATGTGGTGGTAGATCGGCAGGGCGTCCAGGAACTGCTGCCAGTAGCGGGGCCGTTCGAGCCCCAGCTCGTCCAGCGAGCTCTGGAACTGATCGACCACCCACTCTTCGACGAACTCTTTGAAGCTGGCCCGGCGCGCCGAGAGCGGCGTCAAGTAATCCATGGCAAAGCCGGTCACGACCGCGAAGAAGCGGAAGGAGCGCCAAAACCACTTGTCGACCAGGCGCTGCGCGCGCGCGCGATCGTGCGCGACCAGCTTTTTCAGCACGGGGTGTCCAATCTGCGCGTGCCGAGCTTCGTCCGTCTGAATGCTTTGCAGCATCTGCTCGAACAAGCGGTCGCCCACCTGCTTGGCCATCGAGGTCAGACCGATGAACTGCAGGTTGGTGAAACCGGTCTCGAACACGAAGTGCGTGCCGATCGCGAACTCGATGGCGTCCGAGCCGAGCAGCAGCTCGTCCACCAGGTGGCGGCCCGCCACCGCGACCCAGTCGCTGCTGTGAAAGAGCCGATGCGTCCACTCGAACTGCTCGTCCCAGCGCACCAGATCGTGCATGGCGCGCAGCGGCAGCTGGGTGTGGCGCAGCTCGTCGAGCGCGCCCAGCAAGCTCGTCATGCGCCAAGCGCTGTCGCGCCCGAAGCGCGCCGCGCGCAGGTTGCCGACGACAGCGGCAAACTCTGCCAACGGCAAGGTCGCCATGTGCAGCTTCACGGCCGACAACCAGCCCGGGTCCAGCTGCGAGATGTCTTCTACCCGGCCCACCGCCTCGGCGATGGCCTGGAACGACACCTCTTTCTTGTGCTGGGTGGCCACGTACTCGGCGAAGGTGCTGCGGAACGGCTCGTCCCAATCGCGCCACTCGCGGGCGGGCAGCCAGGGCGTGCCCGAAAGCGCTTCGGGGAACACCTGGCGCTCGTCCGCATAACTGAATGACCAGTCCAGCTTTCGAGCCAAATCGCACCACTCTTCCCGAAGCGGCATTGAAGCATCCGGCGCGCCTCCGAGCCCGGCACGCAAGGCCCTACCCTAGCCCGCAGGGAGCCCTGGATCCATCGCCGATCGGCGTGCTCGAGCGGGCCACGCCGCGGGCATCTGCAGCGAAAGACCTGGGGCGAAGCGCCACGCAGGGAGGCCAAAGCCGGGGAAGTGTCGCATACTGTCGGCGAACGATGCTCGCCTCCAAAAACTCACAAGACGTCGCCGCCATCTCGGACCTGGACGAGGAAATTCGGCGCTTGAAGCGCGAGCGCAACGCCGTGGTGCTCGCCCACTACTATCAAGAGAGCGAGATTCAAGACCTCGCAGATTTCATCGGCGACTCGCTGCAGTTGGCGCAAGCCGCCCAGAAGACGCAGGCCGACGTGATCCTGTTCGCGGGGGTGCATTTCATGGCCGAGACGGCCAAAATTCTCAATCCCGAACGCGTCGTTCTGGTCCCCGACATGAAAGCGGGCTGCTCGCTGGCGGACGGCTGCCCCGGTGACCGCTTCCGCGCATGGAAGGCGCGCTACCCGGAGGCCGTCGCGGTCAGCTACATCAACTGCACGGCCGAGGTGAAAGCGGAGAGCGACTACATCGTGACCTCCAGCAACGCGGTCAAAATCGTCAACGCTATCCCCAAAGACAAAGAGATCTTGTTCGCGCCGGACAAGAACCTGGGCCGCTGGGTCATGAAGCAGACCGGCCGAACGCTGCGCCTCTGGCAAGGTAGCTGCATCGTCCACGAGACGTTCAGCCTGCAGAAGTTGATGACCATCAAGCTTCAGCACCCCGACGCCAAGATCATCGCCCACCCCGAGTGCGAAGAGCCGCTGCTCGATCGCGCCGACTTCATCGGCTCGACCGCGGCCTTGCTCAAGTTCGTCGAAAACGACAACGCCGAAGCGTTCATCGTGGTCACCGAGCCCGGTATCATCCACCAGATGCAGAAGCGCGCCCCGCACAAGCAGCTCATTCCCGCGCCCCCCGACGGCAACTGCGCCTGCAACGAATGCCCCTTCATGCGCCTCAACACGCCCGAAAAAGTGTACCTCGCCCTCCGCGACATGGAGCCACGGCTAGAAATGGACGAAGACTTGCGGCGCCGCGCGCTCGTGCCCATCGAGCGCATGCTCGCGCTGAGCTGAAACGCAAGCAGGGGCTGCAGCTTCGCAGCCTGACTGCAGAAACTTTCGTAGCGGAAACGGGCCGCGGCGGCCGTCTGAATCTTGACGCGAGCCTACCGGCTCGTAACGGCGTTGTTAGGCGCGAGATTTTTCACAGGAAGATCGGAAGGGCGGAAGGCGAGAATTTTTGGGAGGGAGGCGCGCTGCCGCGCGTGGACGGGAGCCCTTTTTTGGGGGGCGCTGGCGTCCGCCGCGAGCGGGCGCCTTCTTCGAAATCGCGGGGGCGCTCGAGCTCGCCGCCGGCTGTCGAGCGCACGGGGTGGCCGAGGGCCGCTTACGAAAGCTTCTGCGAATCAGGCTGCGATTTGGCAGCCCCCGGCAAGGAATCTCGAGCGACACCCAGCTGGCCAACCTGCCAACACCCCGATTGCGTCTCCAAGTCAGCTCGGCACGCTCGAGATTCATCACCTCCTCCTCTGAGCTCTCCGACGTGAAGGGGCCTTCCGGTTCTGAAAAGTCAGTTCGGTAGCGAACTGACTCTTGCGACGTGCAGAGGCCTTCCGGTTCTTTGCCGACGTGAAGAGGCCTTCCGATTCTGAAAAGTCAGTTCGGTAGCGAACTGACTTTTGCCACGTGAAGAGGCCTTCCGATTCTGAAAAGTCAGTTCGGTAGCGAACTGACTTTTGCCACGTGAAGAGGCCTGCCGGTTCTGGAAGGCTAGCTCGGCGTCAGCACCACTCGCGGGCGGCAGCGCGAACCCCAAGCTCTCGCCTTCCGCTCTTCCGAGCTTCCTGTGAAAGAATCTCGAGACTCAAAGCGCTCCGACAAAGCTCGCAGCCTGGCGGGCGGCAGCGCGAACCCCAAGCTCTCGCCTTCCGCCCTTCCGAGCTTCCTGTGAAAAAATCTCGAGACTCAAGGCGCTCCGACAACGCTCGCAGCGTGGCGGGCGGCAGCGCGAACCCCAAGCTCTCGCCTTCCGCCCTTCCGAGCTTCCTGTGAAAAAATCTCGAGACTCAAGGCGCTCCGACAACGCTCGCAGCGTGGCGGTCGCTCACTCGGGTTTGGGGACGTCTTTGCCTGGCAGCCGCCCGTAGGTCTGCTCGGCGAGCTTCAACAGATCGCTGCATTCCTCGATGGGCAGGCGCTGCTGCTCGAGCGGATCGGCCGAGACGTCGTAGCAGTTCCAGCCCGTATCCCAGGAGCGCGCTTCCAGCTTGCGTGGCCCCTGCATGTAGCCCCAATTTTCGAAGGCACACGACCAGACGCCCGCGCAGTTGGTCAGGGGCAGCGGCTCGGTCGTCAGCTCCTTGCGTAGTAGGCTGTGGCCAGGCATTTTTTCGCGGTATTTGGCGAGGCGTGGATCGTCGGGCACGCCGATGAGGTCGAGCACGGTGGGCGCGACGTCGACGTGGAACAGGTACTCGTCGCGCTTGTCACTCAGGTTTTTGCGCTCTTCGTCCGTCAGCGTTCCGGGCGGCGCGTCGATCCACGCGGGCACGTGCACCTCTTCGTCGAAGATGCTGAAGGTGTGGCCCATCTGGCCGTGCTCGCGGAACGCCTCGGCGTGGTCGCTGGTGTAGACGATGACCGTGTTCGCGCCAGCCGGCGAGGCCTTCAAGGCGGCGAGCATCTTCGCGATGTGCAGATCCTGCTGGTATACCGCGTTTTGATAGAAGTTCTTGAAGGCTTGGTTCTCGTCCGGCCCTTTGCTGGTCGTCCACGGCTGAAACGGCGTGGGCAGCGCGGGGTCGAGATAGTACGGGTAGTGCACGTTCGAGAGCTGCACCACGGCCATGAACGGCTCTTTGAGCTCGCTGATGTTCTGGCTGACGTAGTCGGCCAGGTATTTCTCGGGCGCGCCCATGTCGAGGTCGGAGGTCGGGTCCAAGTCGGTCGCGGTGACGCGGTGGTTCACGCCCAGGTTTTTCACCCACAGGCGGACGTTGCCGAACATCATGTTCTGGCTCGTCCAGTAGGCGGTGTCGTAACCCAGGCTCTTGGCGTAGTCGAAAATCAGCGGCCACTCGTGCAGGGTGTCGCGGCTCTCGACCGGGCGAACGCCGCTCCACAGCACCGCCAGCGAGATGGCCGTGCACGAGTCCATCGAACGCATTTGCGTGAACGGATAGCGCTGGGGCACGAGCTGGTTGGTCGCTTCGGTGCGCTTGCAGCCCGGATCGTGCTCGATGCAGGTGCTGTCGGCCCGCACGCTCTCCAAGATCACGAACAGCACGTTGCGCTTGGGCACGTCCGCCCGCGTGAGCTCGGGCACGGGCAGCGATGTACGAGCGCGCGGGCGCAGCTGGTTGCTCTGGTCGGTGAACCCGAGCTGCGTGCGCAGGAGCCCGCCAATCGCGTTCAGGTACAGCATGTCGGGCGTGGACGCCTGCTCACTGCGGTGCTGCGTGGGAATGAAGAAGCTACCGACCAAGAGCAGCGGCGCCAGCGGCGACAACACGAGCGCCGGCGAGCGCGACGGGCGCACCACGCGCCGCGCCGCCCAGATGAGCAGCAGCGCCAAGGCGAACGGCGGCAGCTTGGCGCGCAGGTAATTGCCCAGGTCTGCCAGCAGCTGATTGGCCACGCTATCCATGAAGTTGGACGCGAAGACCGAGACGTCGACGTTGAGGTACGCGTTGTACTGCTGGAAGAAGTAGCTCTGGCCACCGATGGTGAAGGTGACCATCAGCACGAAGAGCACCGCCGCCACGTGCCTGAGCCAGCCGCGACGCCGCGATGCCGCGTACAGCAGTAGGCCCCAGACGCACAAGCTCTCCACGAAGGAGCCGAGGTACGTGAGCGCGTACAGCTGCTGGAAGGCGCGGATGCGCCCCCCTCGGCGCCAGAAGTCGAGCACGACGTCGACGACGGGCACGACCAACAAGAGGCCGACCGACCCGAGCCAACGAAAGCGCGCCAGGCGCCGCAAGGGCGCCACCGGCCGGAGCTTGCTGGCGGAGGCGACCACGGCCGAGCCGGTCGAAAACGGTGGAGTCGAAGAGCTTTGCGACACGATGTAGGACAAAACCGCGCCCTGGCACCTGCGGCTGGCACGGAAACCTCGAATATTCGCAGATCCGAGGGAAGGCAAGCTGGGCGGCCCTACCCCCACCAAAGGTCTCAAGTTTGGACGGGACGAGCCGTTTTCAACCCCATGGTCTCCGCGTGGCGTCTCGCCCTCATGCTCTCGCTCACCAGCCTGAGCTTCGCCTGCCAGCCGAAGCAGGAGGTGAGCGCGGAGCCCAAGAAGGCGCTCAAGAAGGAAGGCGCCAAGACCGAGAAGGGCCACGACGCCAAGGCGGCGAGAGCCGAGGCGGACCTGCAAGACCCCGGCAAGTTCATCGTACCCTTCGCTTGGGAAGCCTCGAAGGACGAGCCGCTGGCGTTGACGCGCCAGTTTTTGGGCGACCTGCTGATCGACAACCAGAGCTACATGGAGCACGGCAACAAGTTCTTTGCCGCCTTCGCCGACAAGCAAACGCCGCGCGCCACGATCGTGACCTGCGCCGACTCGCGCGTGCAGAGCAATGCCTGGGACGTCACCCCCGAGAACGACGATTTCATCATCCGCAACATGGGCAACCAGGTCGAGAACGCCGAGGGCTCCATCGAGTACGGCGTGGAGCACCTGCGCACTCCGCTCTTGCTGGTGATCGGCCACACCGGCTGCGGCGCCGTGAAGGCGGCGATGGGCGACATGAGCAAGCTGAGCGCGCCCATTCAAAAAGAGCTGGAGCACATGCACCTGAGCAAGCCTGGCCCCGGCAAAACGCCCGAAGCGGCCTGGGCCGAGGCCGTCATCGCCAACGTGAACAACCAGGTCGAGACGGCGCTCAAGCACTTTGGCAAAGACGTGCAGGCCGGGCAGCTCACGGTGGTGGGCGCGGTCTACGACTTTCGCAACGATCTATTGCAAGGCGCGGGCAAGCTTTCCATCGTGAACGTGAATGGCAACAGCGAGGCCGAGCGCATGACCTCGTTCGTCGACGCCATCGCGGGTAAGAAGGACGAGAGAGAGCCGAAGGACGCCAAGCACAAGAAGCCTGGCGCCAAGCTGGACGACACGGCCGCCGCCGCACAAATCGCCGAGCAGATCGCCAAGCTCCACCGCTCCGGCACCGTCGACACCGCGCCGCGCGCGGCCGAAAAGCGCGCCGCCAGAGGCGAGCCCTGACGGGTCAGTAGGGCAGCGCGGTCAGGGCGCCGGTCAGCGTCAAATCGGCGTGGAGCGGGGCCTTGCCGAGCAACTGCGCGCTGCGCGCGTCGGGCTGGCTGCCGCCGATGAACAGCCGATAGGGGCCGGGCGCGAGCTGCCGCCGCCCCGCTTCGTCGATGAACGAGAGCGCTTTGGCCGTCAGCTGAAAGCGAACGAGCTGCGAGGCGCCGGCAGCCAAATGCACGCGCTCGATGCCGCGCAGCTCGTGGTGCGGAACCGGTACGGGGCTTTGCAGCGCCTTCACGTACAGCTGCACGACCTCGTCGCTCGCGCGCGCGCCGGTGTTGGTCAAGAGCACGCTCACGTCGACGAGCAAGCTTTCGCTCACGTGGGCGGCGGAAGTGGACAGCGTGAGCTCGGCGTAGCCAAAGCTGGTGTACGAGAGCCCGAAGCCGAACGGGAAGAGCGGCTCGGCCTCCAGGTAGCGGTAGGTGCGGCCGCGCATGGCGTAGTCTTCGAACGCGGGCACGTCGCAAAGTGAGCGCGGGAACGTCACCGGGAGGCGCCCCGCGGGGCTGACGTCACCGAAGAGCACGTCGGCCAGGGCCGTGCCGCCCTCTTCGCCAGGGTACCAAGCTTGCAGTAGCGCGGCGACGTGCTGCTCCGCGAACGTCAGCGAGAGCGCGCTGCCCGCGACCAGCACGACCACGACGGGCTTGCCGACGGCCACCACCGCTTCGAGCAGCTGCTGCTGCAAGCCGGTAAGCTCGAGGTTGGGCTTGTCGCCGGCGGCTTCGGAGTTGCCGGCGTCGCCCTGTTCGCCCTCGATTTGTGCGTTCAGGCCCAGCACCAGCACGCTCACGTCCGCGCGCTTGGCCAGCATCACCGCTTCGGTCAGGTTGCCGTGCGGCGCGCAGCCCGCCTGCTCGGTGCCTTGCACCTTGCAGCCCTCGGCGTAGTACAGCTTAACGCCCGCGGGCAACCGCTGGCGGATACCTTCCAAGGGCGTCACCGTGTGCGACGCCGTGCCCGAGTAGTTGGCCCACAACACCTGCGGCGCGTTGGCGTTCGGGCCGATCACCGCTAGCGATTTTAGGCCTGGGCGTAGCGGCAACACGCCGTCGTTCTTGAGCAAGACCAGACTTTGCTGGGCCGCGCGCCGAGCCAGCTGGCGGTGCTCGGGCGAATCGACCACGTCGAAGGGAATGCGAGTGAAGGCAACGCGCTCGGGCGGATCGAACATGCCCAGGCGCAGGCGCGCCTCGAACAGCCGGGCGACGCTCACGTCGAGCTCGGCTTCGGTGAGCAGGCCTTGCTCGAGCGCGGCCGGCAGGTGCTCGTAGGTGCAGCCGCAGTTCAAGTCGCAGCCGGCCTTGACGGCGAGCGCGGCCGACTCGACCGGGCCCGGTGTTGCCAAATGCTGCTCGTGAATGTCACGAATGGCCCAACAGTCGGAGACCACGTGGCCCGAAAAGCCCCAATCTTCTCGCAAGATCTTGGCGATGAGCGTAGGGCTGGCCGAAGCAGGCTCGCCATTGACCCGGTTGTAGGCGGTCATGACGCCCAGAACTTTGGCTTCGTGCACGAGGGCCCAGAACGCCGGCAGGTAGGTCTCGAACAGATCTTTGGGGCTTACGCGCGCGTCGAAGCCGTGGCGCAAGCCTTCGGGGCCGCTGTGCACGGCCAAGTGCTTGGCGGTGGCGACCAGCTTCAAGTAACGCGGGTCGTCGCCCTGCAGGCCTTGGACGAAGGCAACGCCCAAGCGGGCGGTCAAGAACGGGCACTCGCCGTAGGTTTCGTGGCCGCGGCCCCAGCGCGGATCGCGAAAGATGTTGATGTTCGGTGACCAGTAGGTCAGCCCCTTGTAGTAGCCGTGATCGCCCTCGGCCGCGTAGGCGTGGTGCTTGGCGCGCGCCTCGTCCGAAATCGCCCGCGCGACCTCACCCAACAGGGCCACGTCGAAGCTGGCGGCCAGACCAATGGCCTGCGGAAACACCGTGGCCGTGCCGGCGCGCGCCACGCCGTGCAAGCCCTCGTTCCACCAATTGTAGGCGGGAATTCCCAGGTGCGGCAGGGCCGGCGCCTCGTGCAGCATCTGCGCCGCTTTTTCCACGGCGGTCAGGCGAGAGAGCAGATCACGAACGCGCTCCGCGACGGGCAGCGCGGGGTTCCAAAACGGTAGCTCGTTCAAGCTCAGCCCTCTTCGCGATCTGTGGTCTCGGGCGTGGCCATGCGCCTGCATACACCAAGCGCGCCGCGGCTTCGACGCCTCAGATTTCGGTGAGCAGACTGGTGATGATGTAGTTGGCGATCAGAATCGCTACGGCGCTTTGGACGACGGCGCGCGTGGTGGCTTCGCCGACGCCTTTGGCGCCTCCAGAGGCGTTGTAGCCCTGGTTCACCGAGATGGCCGAGATCAAGAAGCCGAAGGTGGCCGACTTGATGAGGCCCATGTAAAAATCCGACGGAACCAGACCCTTTTCGATGTTGGCGATGAACATGCCCGGATCGACCCCGAGCCCCGTTACGGCCACGAGCCACGCGCCGCCCATGCCCACGCACGAGTAGAGGATGTACAGCAGCGGCAGCATCACGAACGCGGCCAACAAGCGCGGCGACAGCAGGTACTGCACGGGGCTTACGGCCATGGTCGTGAGCGCGTCAATCTGCTCGGTGACGCGCATGTTGCCGAGCTCGGCGGCCATGGCGCTGCCGGCCCGCGCCGTCACCATCAAGCCGGCGAACACCGGCGCAATCTCGCGCGCCAACGACACCGCCACCACCACGCCGACCACGCCCTCCGCGCCGTACTGACGGAGCTGGTAGGTCATCTGCAGTGCCAGCACCATGCCGCTGAACACGCCCGTCAACGCCACGATGAACATGGACTGCACGCCGATGAAATCCATGGCCAAGAGCAGCTGCGCGATGCGATACGGCGGGCGGATCAGCCAGACCACCGTTTGCCCCGTCAGCATCAAGAAGCGTCCGATGGCGTCGAGCGCGTTCGTGATCGGCGAAAACAAGCGCGCCAGGAGCGGCTCGTCGGCTGGGGTGTCGGAAGCTTCCGCCAAGGCGGCTACCTTACTCCGATTCGCGCGAGCCCCTCGAGCAACTGGCGCGAGCGCGGGCCGGTGGCGGAAAGAGCGGCCTGACGCGGCTCGCGAGCCAGCCTGAGCACCAGCGCGTCTCCGCCCAGCAGCCGCTCGAAGGGGAGCCCCCATTCGACGACCAAAAGGGCGCCGTCGTCGCGCGCGGGCAACAGACCCAGCTCGAACACGCCGCGCTCGTCGTCGCTCAGCCGGTAGAGGTCGGCGTGCACGAGCTTGGGCTCGGTCTCGTATTCGTGAACGAGCGTGAAGGTCGGGCTGGTGACGCGCGTGTCGGCCTCGAGGCCCAGCGCGCGCGCCAAAGCGCGAGTGAAGAACGTCTTGCCCGCGCCCAGCGGCCCTTCGAGCAGCAGCAGATCACCCGCCGCCAAGAGCGGCGCCAAATCGGACGCGAGCTGCTCGGTGGCGCGCTTGCTGGGTAGCGAGCGTTGCAAGCTCGTCACTCTGCCTCGCGGATGGTCAGGTGGCGGAGCAGGCGACGCTTGCCGGCAAAGCCCGTGGCCTCGCTGGTCTCGAGCGGAACCGACACTTCGCCGAGCGCGCGAGGCAGACGAGCGCGCAGCTCTTCGTTTTGGCTCTGGCCGACGCCGCCCAAGTGCGCCCACGCTCGGCGCACCAAGCTGCCCGCGTCGTGGCCGAGCGCCTCGTAGAAGTCTGCAGGCACGTCCACTCCGGGCTTGGCACTCGGAAAGCGGCCTGCCCCCAGGGTGAAGCGCTTGCCCGTCAGGTTGGGGAGCACCTCTGCGCCCTCGAGCCCCACGGCCAACAGCGCCGCAAAGCGCTGCTCGCGAGCCTCGGCGTACACCTCCAGCGCGCAGCTGCGCGGCCCCAGCACCGCGATCGCTTCCACCGCTTCTTGCTTCCATTCTTTGACCGGAAAGCGGGACTGCCCGGCCTTCTCTTGGGTCGCGCGGCAATCGAGCCCACCGCTGCCGACCCGCGCCCACTTCCCTAGCTTGCGACGCTCCAGCTCTTTGCGAATCGCGTCCAGCTGATCCAGCTCGCTCGTACCGAGCACGAACGACAGCTCCGAGATGACCAAGTCGGGCGTGTCGCGGATGAGCAGCACGGGCGCGCTGCCCGAAACGGCCCAGGTAGCGGCTTGCTCGGCCGAAACGTCGGTGACGCCCGCCACCAGCGCGAGCGCGCCCGCCTTGGCGAGCTCGCTGAGCGCTTCGCCCACGTGCTGCGCGTCAGCCGCCTTGACCACGATGGGTAGGCTGTCGGCGCCCGGTAGCGACGCCGATAGCGCCTCGGTCAAGCCGCGCGCCACGCTGGCCGAGCGACGCTCGGCGTCGGGGTCTCCGATCTCGAGGGTCAAGCCGACGAACGCGCCCTGTGAGTCTGCCGTCGCGCCCGTCGTAGCGGCCAGCTGCAGCAGCTCCGCCGACAGATTGTTGCGGCGGGCCAAGCCGGGGTGAGAGTCGAGCAGGCGGCGCGCCAGGCGCGCGTCTTTGTGCTCGACAGCCAGGCGAATCAGCCGCTCGCGCACGACACGGCGCAGCCACACGTCCGGCGGCGAGAGCGGCGCACGCCGTGCCCGTTCGTCCAGCTCGGCCAGGCTGCCTTCCAGGGCGCTCTCGGGCAAGCTGCTGAGCGCCGAGAGCGCGCGAGCGCGAGCGCGATCACCCAGCTCGGCCGGCGCGGCCGCCAAGTAGCTCGCCAACGCCACCAGGGCCTCGGCGAACTGGCGACTGGCCAGCGCCGCCTGCAGGTGCAGCTCCGAGCACAGCAGCCGCTCCGAAGGATCGACGAGCTTACCTTCCAAGCTCTTCAGCTTCGCGAGCGCGGCCTCGGGCTCTTGCTGCGCGAGCAAGAGCCTGGCGGCCGCGACCTCCGCAAAGTCGCGAACGCTGGGCGCGTCCGAAGTGCGCCCTTCGGCGATCAGCCGCGTGGCCTCGGCCTGATCCCCCGTCACGATGGCGATCCACGCCAAGAGGACGCGCACGTTGGCGGCGCGGGGCTCGTTCGGGTAACGCGCCAAGAAGCGCTGGAGCGCGGGGCGGAGCGGCGGGCGCCCCGCTTCGTCGGCCTCGAACCAGCGCCGGACAATCGTGCGAAAGGCGGCCTGCGCGCCGCGCGTCTCGCTCAGGCTCGGGGTAGGCTGGTGCGCTTCCTGCCCGGCGCCGCAGCCAGGGCCGGCGAGCCCGAGCAAGACCACGGCAAAACGAGTGACGGAAGCGCGGAGCATGCAGGTGACGGAAGACGGCGCGGGCTCGAAGGCAGAACAACTGGCACACGCGCGGCCGGCCGTCGAGCGTTGGCTGTCGCGGTCGGGCCTCGTGCCTCTCCCGGTGTTCCTGGTCTTGCACCTGCTACGCGAGCTGCGCTTGGCCTTCGTCGGCGACGTGAGCGAGGTGCTGCGTCCGGCGCCCAGCCTGCTCGCGCTGGCCACGTCGTGGCTGCTCGTCTGGTTGCCGCTCCTGGTCCACGTGGGGTTGGCCGTGTATCTCTTACTCAGCGGGCGGCGGCTCGGGGCTCCGGCGGGCGGCGACCTGCCCGCGTTGGCCCGGCTCGTGTCCCGCGTGACGGCGCTGCTGGCGCTGCTGTTCGTGCTGTATCACGGGCGCAGCTACGGCTTTGCCGTCTGGGCCGGCGAGGCCGACGCGCGCGACGCGGGCTTTCGGCTGCTGGCCGAGCTCTCCAGCACCAAGCTCGGGGTGCCGCTAGCGAGCGGCGCCTATTTGCTGGGGCTGTTGGCCACGGTGACGCACGCTGGCATTTCCGTACACCGCGCGCTCGCAGCTGAAGGGCTGCTGGCGACCGCGGCGAGGCGCCACAGGTCAGCGCGCCTTTGCACCGCTTTGGCCGTGCTGTCGTTCGCGGCCGGCGCGGTGGCGGTCATTCGCGTCGCCAGCGGCGTCTTCTTGCGCTAAGGACGCTCGCGATGCCGAAGTGCTACTTCCTGACGTTGTGCGGCGGGTCCAGCCTGGACCAGCACTCGAACAACGTGACCTTGTTCAACGTCGTGGAGCAGGTCAATCTGCAACCGAACGCAGAGCCTCCGCCCGGCGCCTATTTGCCGCTGGAAGTGCACGCTTACTTCTTGCTCGGCCCCGGCGAGCTCTCGCAACCGTTCGAGGTGCGTTTCGCGCTGGTGGCCCCTACCGGGCTCGAGCTTTTGACCGACGCCACGCCGCACAAATCGACCACGCCGCGCTACCGCACGCGCTCGCTCGGCCTGCCCGCGCCATCGGTGCCCGGCAACTACCAGGTCTGCGTCGACATCCGCCAGCCCGGCATGGACGGCTTCACGCGCGAGAGCCTGCATTGGCCGCTGGTCGTCGCCCGTCTCGAGCCCAAGCCGACGACGGTGCATTGAGCCAGCGGGCGTAGAGCTGGGCTAGCTCATGCAAGATCCGAAAGAAGTCGGCGCCGCTCTCGAGCAGATCGCGGCGCTGCTCCGGTTTTTGGGTGAGTCGAAGTTCAAGATCGAGGCCTATGAGCGAGGCGCGCAAGTCGTGCGCACCGTCGATGGCGAGCTGGCCTCGCTGATCGAGCGCGATTCGCTACGTGACCTGCAAGGCATTGGAGACGCGCTGTCGCGTCAAATCCAAGAGCTATGGAACAGCGGCAGCTCCCCGCTCTTGGAGCGCCTGCGCAGCGAGGCTCCGCCGGGTGCGGCCGAGCTGATGCGCGCGCCGGGCCTCACCCCCCGCCGCATTCGCTTGCTGAGCGAGGCCCTGGGCGTCGACTCGATTGAAGCTCTGCGCAAGGCCTGCGCCGAGCAGCGGGTGCGCGCGATTCCGGGCTTTGGCGCGAAGACGGAGCAAAAACTACTACAGGCTTGCGACGCGCTCGAGCCCAGCAGCGAGCGTACGCCGCCGCCCACCTTGCTCGCTCGCGGCCTCGCCCTGAGCGAGCTCTTGGGCGAAAAGCTGAGCCAGGCCGGCCTCGAGTGGTCCGTGGCGGGCGGGTTGCGACGCGCCGAAGAGACGCTCGCGCAATTGGATTTGGCCGTCGCGGGCGAGCTGGACGCAGCGCTGCAGGGGCTGTCGCCGCTGAGGCAGGTGTTGCGCGTCGAGCGCGCCGGCAGCGCCGCCAAGTTGTTCTTGAGCGACGGCGTGGCGGTCGTGCTGCACTCGGGCCCGCCAGCGCGTTGGGGCAACGTGCTGGTCACGGCCACGGGCACGCCCGAGCACGTGGCCGCCCTGCGTGAACGCGCGCAAGCGCGAGGCTTTTCTCTCGACGAGGCGAGCTTCGACAGCGAAGCGGCCCTGTACCGGGCCGTCGGCTTGCCGCTCGTGCCACCCGAGCTCCGCTACGCCCGCTCGGACTTGGAGCTGGTGGAGCGCCAAGGGTGCGCGGGCTTGCTCGACCTGGCCGATATTCGAGGATTCGTGCACTGCCACACCACGTATTCCGACGGCAAAGAGAGCGTGCTGGAAATGGCGCGCGCGGCGCATGCCCAAGGCATGCAGTACCTCACCATTACCGATCATTCTCCGAGCGCGCACTATGCGCGGGGCGTCGCGCTCGACCGGCTGAAGGCCCAGTGGGACGAGATAGCGGCGGCCGAGGCCCTGGTGCCGATCCGCATCTTTCGCGGCACCGAGTCGGACATCTTGCGCGACGGCAGCCTGGACTACCCCGACGCCGTGCTCGAGCAGCTCGACGTCGTGATCGCCAGCATTCACGCGCGGCATCGCTTGTCGCGCGAGGACATGACGCGGCGCCTGGAGCACGCCCTCGCCCTCCCGCTGTTCAAGATTTGGGGCCATGGCCTGGGTCGCATCCTGAACCACCGTGACCCCATCGACTGCGACGTGCCGGCGGTGCTGGACGCGCTAGCGCGTGGCGGCGGCGCCGTCGAAATCAACGCTGACCCTCATCGGCTCGATCTGCCGCCCGCCTGGATTCCCGAGGCGCGTGAACGCGGCATTCCGTTCGTCGTGTCGGTCGATGCGCACTCTTCCCGTGGCTTCCGCGTGCTCCCGCTCGGCGTCAAAATGGCCAGAAGAGGAGCCCTCACGGCGAGCGAAGTGCTCAACACCCTCAGCGCTGATGACTTCGCCCGGCGCGTTCGTCCGACGGGCTAGCCATGAACACTTGCCTGCGATGCGCTTGCCGCCCCGCTCACTGGTAGCTCGCGATGACCGCGTGATATAGTAGCTGGTTTGGCCGCGGCGTACCGTAGGCAAGCAAGCGCGCCAGTATGAACCCCATCTTGAATTTGCCGCCGTGCGAACGGCGGGCCGCAGTCATCGCGTCCTGGATTTCGGCAACGGGCTCCACGGCGAGGGCGGCCTGAACGGGGTAGCGTGCCCGCGTGCTCCAAAAACGCCTAGGTGCCCTGCTCCTCACCGGCCTCGTTTTCGCGGCGTGCCTCGCCCAAGCGAGCTGCCGGCTGCGCCGCGACGCTCACAACGCGCCCGGCAAGTATGGTCCGGGTGTGAGCGCCAAGTGCAACAACGGCTACGCCGTGGCCGACGGGCCCTATCGCTACGAAAACAACCAGTGGGGCGCCGGTAAAGCGCAAGGCCCGTACGAGCAGTGCCTGCTCGAGCGCACCGTGAACGGTCAGAAGCAGCGCGGCTGGAGCTGGAGCTTCCCCGGCACTGACTCGAGCGTGTTCGCGTACCCGGAGATCATCTTCGGTTGGAAGCCGTGGACGGGAGGCAAGACGACCTCGCCGCATTTGCCCTCGAGGGTGGGCGACTTCAAGAAGCTCACGCTCGTCTACGAGGTCGAGAGCCAGATCACGGGCAGCTACAATTTGGCGCCCGAGGTTTGGATCACGAATCGCGCCATCAAGAACGGGGCCGCCTCTCCGCGGTCCATCACGGCCGAGGTCATGTTCTGGATGGATGCGGGCGGCGTAGCCCAACCGGGCGGCACCCCCGTCGGTAAACCGGTGGTCAATGGAGACGCCTACGAGCTCTGGGTTCAAGACGGCGCGAACGGCAGCGGGGCCTCGGAAGCACACTGGCGCCTGATCTCGTTCAAGCGCTTGGCGGGGCCGCTCTTGAAGGGCAGCATCGACATTCCAGCGTTCATGCGCGTGCTGGTCGACCAAGGCTTGATCGATCCCCAGCAGTACATCTCGACCATCGAGTTCGGCAACGAGGTCACGGGCGGCACCGGCACTACCTGGATCAAGCAGTTCGAGGTCCGAACCGAATAGCTTAGCGAAGTGAAATTTCGTCGTCGCTAGCCGTGCGGAGCGGTCCGCGCGCCTCGAAAACTTGGCCCGGTCCTTCGCCTCGTGGGAGCGCTCGCATTCCGTGAAGCTCACCGCGATCTACCAGCTGTCTCTCTGTGCAGCGGTCGTGACGGCGTCGCCGGTCGTGGCCGCCAGCCCGCCTTCGCCAAGGGCCCGTATCGTCAGCACTGGTCCGAAGCTCCGTGCCAGCGCCGACGAAAAGGTCAAGCCCTCGGCCGCAAAGGCGACGTCGATCCCGAGCGCCGTCGCGCCCATTCGACACAAGGTGACGGCGGGCGAGACGCTGGGCGAGATTGCGCAGCGCGCGGGCACGACCGTCGCGGTGCTCGCCGCGCTCAACGCGCACACGCTCGGTAAACGCCAGTCGCTCCAAGTGGGTCAGTTGCTGGTGCTGCCAAGCTTTGCAAAGTCGTCACGCAAGGCTTGGCACGCTTATGCGCGGCCGCCGCAGAAGAAGGGGTTCCTCGACGTTTCGACGCGCACCTCACGGTTCAGTGGGCAAGCGCTCGGCTCAGAGGGGCGCCTGCGCTCGGAGACGGTGCGTGCCCTGAACAATCTTCTCGGCGCGAGCGGGGCCCACCCCGCGCTGCCAGAGCGCTTGGTGCGCTTGCTGGTCGAGGTCAGTGACACCTTCGGCGGCCGGCCCATTCGCCTGGTGAGCGGCTACCGCACCACCTCCTATTTCCAGGATTCGCGCCACAAATCGAGCTCTGCCATCGACTTTTTGGTCGTCGGCGTGCCCAACGCGGTGGTGTGCGAGTACCTGCGAGAGATCGAAGACGTCGGCGTGGGGTACTACCCCAACTCCAGCTTCGTGCACCTCGACGTGCGCGATCACTCCGCCTACTGGGTCGACTACGCGGGCCCGGGCGAGCCGCCGCGTTCGACGCCCAACGCTCGACCGGCGCGCCCTTCGACGCGCCCAGTGCGCCCCGCCGATCGCAAGCTGGTTGCGGAGCTCGACCGGGTTCTCGAGGAGACCAAGCGCGGCCTGGAGAAAGCTCGAAACAGCGCGCCAGCCACCGCCCACGAACCGGAGCGCGAACGACCGGGCGCGTCGAGCGGGGCGGGGTCGAGCCCGAAAGCGCCGGCGCCCGCAGCCGACGCGGCCCTCGACGAGCTCGCGATGAGCGCTGCACAGCCGCCTGTTCTCGTCGGACGGCAATCTGATCGCAGCCACGCGCGCGAGCGCTTTTGCGCTGGTTGCAGCAATGCCCAGCCGGCGCCACTCACGATCGTGCCGGTCACGAACGACTAGGCCCTTCACTCGGCGCACCGGGCGCGCCGCGCCGCCTGAGCGGGCCCAAGGAATCGCGTTCGGCGTCAGCCGTGACGCGGCCTGGCAGCGCGTGGTTCGGGCGCCAGGGTCTTGCGCGCGCGTACCGTCCATCGCACGGTGGTCGCGTCGGCCTTGACCGTCAGACGAGGGGAATCGAATGACCGAGCGGGTAACGACTGCATTTGACCAGGAAGCTTCTCCGGCGACCGGCGTGCGTCCACGCATTCTCATCCCACTACTTCTCACCTTCTCGCTCATGATCGCGACCTTCTGCGCCTTGCAGGTGCGGGATATTCGCCAGCATCGCGCCGATGAGATCGCGCGTACCACCAGCTTGGCCGACGACGTCATTCGCGTCGAGCTGCAGCGCGGGACCCAGGTCATGGCGTCCGTGGCGGGGCTGCTCGTCGCCAATCAGGCGTTGGCCACCGAGCTTCGACGTCGCGATCGAGCCGCTCTCTTGCGAGCTTCCGAGCCCATCTTCGAGCAACTGGAGCGCGAAAACGGCATCAGCCACCTGTATTTTCACGCCCCCGACGGCACCAACCTACTGCGCGTGCACCACCCAGAGGAGTACGGCGATCGCGTGGACCGCTTCACGCTCGCGGAGGCGCGGCGCACGGGAAAGCCGGCGATGGGCAACGAGCAAGGGCCGTTCGGCACCTGCACGCTCCGCTTCGTGGTTCCCTGGGTCCAAGCAGGCGAGCTCCTGGGCTACCTCGAGCTCGGCATCGAGCTCGAAGATTTGATGCAGCGCGTCCACGAGCTGATGCGCGGCGATGTGCTCGTGACGTTGGATAAACGGCTGCTGGACCGCGATCAATGGGAGCGCAATCAGCGCAGCCACGGCCGCGACTTACGCTGGAACGAATTTCCTTCGGTCGTGGTCGTCGGCCACGCCGGGCGAGTGTCGGCCGCGCTCAGCGACTACCTGCAGCGGCCCCAAGCCGAGAACCCGCAGCCGACCTTCGAGATCAGCTACGGCTCGCAGGTGTACCGGGCCATCGCGCGGCCGCTCATCGACGTGCGCGGCCAACGCATCGGGCAGACCATCGTCCTGCTCGATATCACCGAGCCGACGCGCCGAGCCTTCCAAGCGGCCGCGTGGGTGATCGGCGTGGGCACGTTGTTGGGCGGCGCCCTGCTCTCCGTCTTCTTCGTGCTCCTCGGTCGGGTGCAACGCGACGTGGCGCAACGAACGGCGCGCCTGGCCGAGGCTCAGCGCACGCTCGCCCGAGAGCAGTCGGAACGGCAACGCGCGGAGCACGAACGAGACCTGCAGCAGGAGCGCATCACCTCACTAGAAGCCCAAGGCCGCATGGCGCGTGAGCTCGAGATCGCCAAAGATCGAGCGGAGGCGGGCAACCGAGCCAAGAGCCTGTTCTTGGCCAACATGAGCCACGAGCTGCGCTCCCCACTGAACGTGATGCTGGGCATCGCCCAGGCCATGGCCCGAGAGCACACCCTGCCGAGCCGCGCCCAGGAAGATTTGGGCCAAGTGCTCAGTAGCGGCAAGCACCTGCGAGCTCTGATCAACCAGGTCCTGGACTGGTCGAAGATCGAGGCCGGCCGCTTCACGCTGACCGAGTCGGCCTTCGACTTACGAAAGTTGCTTCAAGAGCTCGAGGGCATGTTCGAGTTGATGGCTCGAGAGAAGGGGCTGAAGTTCTCGGTGAGTCACGACCCCGGTTTGGTGAGATGGGTGCGGACCGATCCCGTCCGGCTGCGTCAAGTCTTGGTCAATCTCGTGGGCAACGCGATCAAGTTCACCGAACGGGGCTTCGTGGAGCTCGGCGTGGAGCTCCTCGAGCAAACATCGCTCGACGACGAACGCCGGCGCTGCCGCTTCGCCGTCCGCGACTCGGGGCCCGGCATCAGCAGCGAGGAGATGCCGGCGCTGTTCGACGCCTTCAAGCAGGGGCGCGTCGGCGCCGGCACGAAAGACGGCAGCGGCTTGGGTCTGGCGATCAGTCGAGGCTTCGTGGAGCTGATGGGCGGCCGCCTCGAGGTCGAGAGCCGTGTCGGCACAGGCACCACCGTCCGCTTCGAGTTGCCGCTCGCCCCCTCCTCCGCCGTCGCGACCGACAACGAGGCATTGGCCAGCGAAATGACGTTGGCGCCCGGCGAGCCGAAGTACCGCATCCTGGTTGTCGACGATCACCGCGCCGCCCGCCAACTTTTGCGGCGCCTACTCTCACCGATTGGGTTCCAGCTGGAGGAAGCGGCGGATGGTCTGCGCGCCGTCGAGCTTTGGCGCGACTGGGCACCGCACGTCATTCTGATGGACGAGCGCATGCCGCTGCTGAATGGTCGGGAAGCCGCGCGTCGTATCAAGGCCGCTCCCGGTGGCAACAGCACGCTCATCGTGGCGCTCACCGCCAGCGGCGTCGACGAAGACCACGCCGACTTGCGCGCGGCCGGCTACGACGAGTTCCTAATCAAACCGTATTCGGAAACGGAGCTGCTCCGCCTGCTGCAGCGGCGCCTGCACTTCCAGCTCGCGCACGACGCGACCCGCGGGGCGAGAATGTCGTAGCGCTGACGCCCGCGCGACCAACGGCGACCGTCTCGTCGCGGCTCCTCGGCGTGACGAAATGACGATTGCTCTCGAGCGGCGCGGCGCATAGGGTCGCGTCGTTCGAAGCAGCCGCATCCCAAGGGCGGGATGCGCAAGGAGGGTCCATGAAACAAGAACGGTTCAGGTCCGCGTCGACGTCTTTCGTAGGTGTGTTGAGCCTCGCAATGTCGATTGGCATTTCTGGCTGCAGCGCCGCAGACGAGGGCGCAGATGGAGAGGATCCCAGCACGCTTGCCGAGCCGCTTTTTTCCGGGCACCTGCCCAACAACGTGCCTTTTCTCGACCGAGCCGGGAGCGCGGCGACCTTCAGCACGGCCGGTTTCGTCGATCTCGACAACCCGTTTCACGTCGCCCAAGGCGCGAACGGTCGCTCGTGTGCTTCGTGCCACCAGGTTCAGGCCGGTTGGAGCGTGCGGCCGATCGACGTGGAGCTGAAGTTCTGGCAAACGCTCGGGGCCGATCCAATCTTCAACCTGCTCGATGCCGATAGCCCGAACGCCGACGTGTCCACGCTGGCGGCGCGCTACGCCGCCTACAGCATGCTGAGGAAGGGCTTGTTCCGGCGGGGTGGGACGGTTCCGGCCAACGCCGAATACGAGATCATCGCCTTCGACGATCCGCTCGAGGCTGGCGCGAGCCTGACCCACTTCGAGGCATTCCGTCGGCCGCTGGCCACCGCCAACTTCCACATTGCCTCCAACGTGGGCTGGCACGATCAAAACACCAACGGCAGCGGCGACGTGCACGGCGGTCTCGTGAGTCAAGCGACCGGTAACATCACGGGCGGGCAGCAAGGCGCTCCGCCCACGGCCGAAGTCGTGGCCAGCATCGTTACTTACGAGGAAGGGCTACGGTTCGCTCAGCTCTCCTCGTTCGGCGTCGGAAAGCTCGACCAATGTGGGGCGCGCGGCGGTCCCGAGGCGCTGGCCGCGCAAGCGGAGGTCAGCGGCCGCTTCGATCTCTTCGACGCCTGGATCGATCTCCCGCCAGGCTCGTGTACGACCAAGCCCGCGGACAGGAAGCGCGCGCAGATCGCCCGGGGGCAAGAGCTCTTCAACGCCCCGAACCCGGGCGGTGGCTCCTGCCGCGCCTGTCACGATGCAGCCAATAACGGCAGCAACGTCAATGGCACGCTGTTCGACGTCGGCGCCTCGCGTCCGGAGCTGCGCCGGCCCGGAATGCCGATCTACACCCTGCGCAACAAAACGACGCTCGAGACCAGGCAGACGACCGATCCGGGCCGAGCTTTGCGCAGCGGGCGCTGGGCGGATGTGGATCGCTTCAAGACGCCGTCGCTACGCGGCGTGGGCGCGCGTCCTCCGTACTTTCACAACGGCACCGCCGCGACTCTGAAAGACGTCGTGAAGCACTACGAGGTCGCGCTAGGCTTCGTCTTCACGGCCAAAGAAGAGGCGGACCTGCTGGCCTTCCTCGAAGCCTTGTAAGACCTGCAGAAGACCCGCAGAACCCGGGTGCGTTCATCGGGGCGCGCCCGGGCAGCCCCAGCGCGCCCGCCCTGCTCAATTACACCGGCAGCCCGAGCTCAACGCGCAGCTGAAGGTCTGCAAAATGCTGCTCATCGAGTCGCCAGCGGGGCCGCCCCACTGATCGATGACGTCACGGCAATACGCGTCCGAATAACACTCGAAGGCGTCGCAGCGCTTGCTCTGCACACAGCTCAAGATGGCGATACAGCCGAAGTCTTGTAAGCACTCGGTGAGCGGAGCCGAGCAAGAGCGCACGAGGCAGAGGCCGCACGCCTCTTGAGGTTGCCCGCCGTAGCCGCCGAACGAGTAACCGCCGTAGCCACCCAACGAACCGCCGTAGCCGCCGAACGAGTAACCGCCGTAGCCACCCAACGAACCGCCGTAGCCGCCGAACGAGTAACCGCCCGAACCGGCGACGGGGATGGGAGAGCTGCCACCCACCGAAGCGCCCGCGACCGGGTAGACCACCGCTCCGCCGGTGCCGTAGCCGCCCGGAGAAAGCGAGCCGGCGCTCGCGCCGTTGCCGCGCCCGCCACGACCAGCGCGCCCGGCCACCGACGCTTTGCCGCCCAGCGATACCGAGCCACCCTCGTCAACGTCGCCATCAGGGCCCCAGGCGTCGTCGTCGAGCGCGCCGGTGCGGCCGCCACAGCCAGCTCCCAGCAAGATACCGACAACGAACAACGACGAAACGCGACCCCAACCACTCATCCAATTCAAGATACTCCATCGCCACTTGCAGCGCCGCCGTGCGGGCGGACCCCGGCGGCAGACCTGCCCTTCCCGGGGCAACGAGGCGGGCGCGCCGAACAGGGGGAGCAACGACTGGCTCAGCAAATCCACCTGGCGGAGAGGTTGAAGTTCGGTTCGTAACCGCCCAGGAATAGGGCGCTTTTTTGCCTCAGGTAATCAGATGTGGGGAAAGGCAGGATATTTTGCTTGGCAGTCCGGCCGACCTTTTGAGATAACCGGTCGCGTAGCGAGGGAATCCGGTTCTTTCCCGTTCGCGCGTCCAGCCGAGGAACACGCCATGGCACCCGAAAGCACTGCCCTATCGAGCGACCCCGCCGCGGCTGGCAAGACCGAACCGCCGAGCGCGCCCGAGCGTTCGCGCCGCATGGAGCGTCGAGCTCCGAGCGTCCGCGAGACGATGGCCACGCTGCCCGAGCACGATACCGACGAATTCGCCTTCGAGCCCCACGACACGATTCCAGCTCCGCCGTGGCTCGACGACGTCGAAGACAAGATATCTCCGCCGCAAGACGCGCCGTAGTCGTTACAACGTAGCTATTTCGCCTACGTGGCACTACTTTCGTCGACCTCGAACGGAGGTCCCGACCTTGAATCGTGCATCCATTGCGACGCGTCGCTTCGTGCTCGTCCTGTGCCAGTTGGCGGTAATTCTACTCTTCTCGAGCTCTGCCCTGGCGGCCGGGCGCATCGAGTGGAAGAGCACCGCCGTCAAAGAGCGCGAGGACAAGTCGTGGCGGCTCGAAGTCGCCATTTACATGCCGAGGGCGCCCGACGTGCCCCACGTGCCGATGAAGTTCGAGTTCCAGCCGGTGGCTTACTACGCCCGAGACATGACCGACGGCGACAAGCTGGTCGAGCACACGGTGCCGCTCACCGACCGCCAGTCGCTCATCGAGAGCGTGGACGTGGGCTTCCTCGATAGCGGGTCGGGCAAGATCGAAGCGCGCACGCGCTTCAGCTTCAAGGTGACGCGCGCCCACGGCTACGAAGCCGGCGAGTACAAGGTGACGATTCGCGACACCCGCAACGGGCAGGTCGTGGGCACCGCCCAGACCCTGAAATTTCAAGGCGAAAACGAGACTATCGATCGCCGGGCCATGGTCTTCGCGTCCAAGGGCGACAAGAAGAAGGAAGCCAAGAAGGACGACTCCAGCGGTGACAAGCCGAAGGAAGACGCCGAGAAGACGGCCGACGCGCCCGCAGACGACGCACCCAAGGCGGACGCGGCCAGCGGCGACGACGACCAGGCTGCCAGCGAGCCGTCTGCGGACGACAACGCGCCGCCGCCCGTCGAGGGCAAGCCGGGCGGTTGCGGCTGCAAGGTTGCTGGCGGCCAGAGCTCCAACGGCGCTGGGCTGCTGGCGCTGGCAGGCGTCGCGGTCTTGTTCGCGCGGCGCCGTCGCGCGGCCTAACGCAGCGTCGTCTCCGCGAGCCTGACTAGCCGGCTACGCGCGTGATGTACTCGACGAGCCGTTCGGTTCCTTCTTGGAAGACCGACGGCTCGCCGAGCAGACTGACGATGGCGTACGGCTCGGTCGCGAAGTCGTAGTACCAGCCGGGTTGCACCAGCACGCCCGCTTCGCGCAGCAAGCCGAGCACCAGCTGCTCTTCGCTGGCAACGGCGGGCAGCCGTAGCACGGCGCTCCAGCCCGCTTCGGCGCGAAGCAGCGTGAGCGGCGCCGACCGCACCGCGCGCTCGAGCTGGGCCAGGTTTTGCCGGCAACGCGCCGAGATAGCGGCGGTGATGGTGGGGCAAAGCTGCAGCAGGTCGGGCAGCGCCTCTTGCACGGGCGTGGCCACCGATAAAAACGTATCGGCGATCAGCTCCAGCCGCTCGCACGCTTCGCGCCGCGCGGGCTCGGGCCCCGACACGACCGTCCAACCCAGCTTCAGCTGCGGTGAGCCGGCGCGCTTGCTCAAGCCGTCGAGCGTGAACGTGAGGCAGGTGTCGCTCGGCGGGGCCGCGGGCGCTACGGCTTCGAGCAACGGAAACGGGGCAAAGACTCGATCCGTGATGAGCGGCAGTCCGCAGGCGGCCAGCGCTTCGGCCTCGCTTTGCCGCAGAAAATGCCCGGTGGGATTGTTGGGAGAGACGACCACGATGGCGCGCGCGCGCGGCGTTACGGCCCGCCGCACGTCGTCGAGGTCGATGTGCCAGGCGCCGTCGTAGGCCAAGCGATAGGGCAGCGCTTGCACGCCTTCGAGCTCGGCCAGGTGCTCGAACAACGGGTAGCTCGGCGCTGGAACCAGCACCGCGTCGCCAGGATCGCACAGCAGCTTGAACAGAAAGGCGTACGCCTCGCTGGTGCTGGCCGTGAGCATGACTTGGGCCGCGCTGGCGCCCGTCGCGCGGGCCAGCGCTTCGCGCGCCGAAAGCAGGCCGAACGGCTCCGGCCGATAGACGAGCGAGCGAGCCTGCGCGCGCTCCAAGAGCTCGACCAGCTCCGGCGGGTACGCGATACCGGCGCGGGTCGGGTTCGAGCCGGTCAAATCGTAGCGCGGTTGCCCCACCGCCTCGAGCAGCGCATGAACGGCGTTGGGCGAGCGATCGCGAGAGGAGCGCCGAGAAAACACGGTGCCAAGCGTATAGGATCCGCGTAGGATCCACACGAAGCGCCGCAGCCTGCCGCGGCCCCGGAGGCACACGATGACGTCGCTCGACACGGAATGGCCGAATTTCGAAGGGGTGCCGGAAGAAGACTCGTTGATTTCGGGGCGGCCACGCGGGCAAACGCTGGCCCGCTACGTGTGGTGGGACGGCGAGGTGCGCGAGGCCGATTCGCTCTCCGTGCACTACTACGCCAACGCGCTCCACTACGGCACGGCCGTCTTCGAGGGCATTCGTTGCTACCCCACCGCGCACGGCGCCGCGCTCGTGAGTTTGAACGATCACGTCGAGCGGCTGATCTCTTCGGCGCGCCTGTACGGCATGAAGCTGCCGTTCGGCGCCGACGAGCTGGCGCGCGGGGCGCTCGAGGTTACGCGCCGCAACGGCATGCAAAATGGCTACCTGCGCCCGCTCGCCTATTTCGGCACCGGTCCCATCGATTTACGGCCGAAGAAAGAGTGCCCCGTCCGCGTGTTCATCGCCGTGCGGGAGCTCGGTACCTTTTTGGGTGAAGACGCTCTGCGCAACGGCATCCGCGTCACCATCTCTAGCTGGCGCAAATTTCATCACACCATGCTGCCCACGATGGCCAAAGCCAGCGGGCACTACGCCAACAGCGTGCTCGCCGCGCACGAAGCGATGGATCGCGGTTACGACGACGCCATCTTGCTGAATCAAGACGGCACGGTCGCCAGCGCCACCGGGCAAAACGTATTCTTCGTGAAGGGCGGCGTCCTTCACACCAACGACACCAGCTCATCTATCGTGCCCGGCATCACGCGCGACTGCATCTTGGCCATCGCCGAAGAGCAGTCGGTACCCATCAAGATCCACTCTTTCACGCGCGAAGAGCTGCTGCGGGCCGACGAGATTTTCATGACGGGCACCGCGGCCGAGGTCACACCCGTGCGCGAGCTGGACGGCGTCGAGTTCGTAACCGGCAAAAATACGCTCGGCGCGCTCTTCCAAAGGGCCTACCTGCGCGCCGTCACCGGCAAGGACGAGAAGCGGCTGAATTGGCTGAGCTTCGTGAAGTAAGCGCCCAGCGCTTCACCCCACCTAGGGCTGCCGCGCCGCAGACCACTTGCAGAAACTCCCGTACCGTCTCCAGGCCACGACGCACGCTCGCCACGAGCCGACCCGCCGTGCCCGTCGTCGGGGTGACTGGTGGCGCTCGGGGTCCCGCGCGTCCTGGGCTCGGGTGGTGGGGCCCTGGAGTCTTCACGGGAGATCGGGAGATCGGGAGCGAGAATTTGGGGGTTTGAAATCGCGCGCCCCCGTCCGGAAACTGCGCAGTCGCCTCACGACTTCGTGCGACGCGAAACCCAAAATCTCTCGCCTCCCGATCTCCCGATCTCCTGCAACATCTCGACGCCCCCTCGCCACGACGGCTCAGTGACTGGTGGCGCTCGGGGTCTCGCGCGTCCTGGGCTCGGGTGGTGGGGCCCTGGAATCTTCACGGGAGATCGGGAGATCGGGAGCGAGAATTTGGGGGTTTGAAATCGCGCCCCGCCGTCCGAAAACTGCGCAGGCGCCTCACGACTCCGTGCGACGCGAAACCCAAAAATCTCTCGCCCTCCCGATCTCCCGATCTCCTGCAACATCTCGACGCCCCCTCGCCACGACGGCTCAGTGACTGGTGGCGCTCGGGGTCCCGCGCGTTCTGGGGTCGGGTGGTGGGGCCCTGAATCTTTACGGGAGATCGGGAGATCGGGAGCGAGAATTTGGGGGTTTGAAATCGCGCGCCCCCGTCCGGAAACTGCGCAGGCGCCTCACGACTCCGCGCGACGCGAAACCCAAAAATCTCTCGCCTCCCGATCTCCCGATCTCCCGCAACATCTCGAGTGCGTATTCCGCTGCATTCGATCAGCCGTTCCGGGCGCATCCGATCAGGATTCCGGGGATCCGATCAGGCTTCGGAGCGAAGCGACGAGTACGGGGCTGGTCAGGCGGCGGGTTGGGT
>Ga0164241_10000513_pt1 | contig 69228 bp, 61 predicted proteins | sample OricomyardsoilBY_FD_108780 | JGI IMG/M metagenome (GOLD analysis project Ga0164241, IMG submission 108780) | Backyard soil microbial communities from Emeryville, California, USA - Original compost - Back yard soil (BY) | ecosystem: Environmental > Terrestrial > Soil > Unclassified | place: USA...
AGCAGCAATTTCTCGGCATCACCTGCAGCTCGGTGGACCTGCGAGGCGTCGCGGAGCGCGCTCGCCGAGCCATCAGCGCACTCAATGACGGCCGCATCGTCGTGCTCGACAACGACGGGCGCGTGCTGGCCGACTCCGAGAACAACCACGACTTGGAAGGTCGCGACGTCTCCAAGGTCAGCTTGTTCGCGCAAGCTCCCGCGGGCAAACCAAGGCTGCGGCTCGGCGTCGATGAGCGCGGCCGAGCGATGCGCGGAGTCGTCGTCGGCTTGGGGCAACCGGTCGAAGGTTGGAGAGTGGTCGCGCTCTCACCGCAATCAACGATCGACGACCAGGCGGCGCAGGTACGAAGCCAAGCGCTGCTGATCGCGCTCGTCCTGATCTTCGCCATGATGCTGCTGTCCGCCCGGCTCGCTGCGTGGCTCGCGCGCCCCTTGCAGAACATGGCCGCCGCAGCCGCCGCGGTCGCTACGGGCGAATTCCGCGCCTTGCCCCAGCCGCCCAAAAGCGCGCCGCGCGAAGTGACTCGGCTGTTTCACGATTTGGGGCGAATGATTGCGCGGCTCGCTGCCTACACGAGTGAACTCGAAGCAGAGGTCAAGTCACGCACGGCGGAGCTGACCCGCGCCAATGAACTCATCCACGAAGACATCGAACAAGCGCGGCTCTTTCAGGAGAAAATGCTGCCCGTGATCGAGCCGCGCGCAGGCGTGGAGGTCGCGACGGCCTACTTCCCACTGGAACGAGTCAGCGGCGACATCTTCGACGTTTGCGAGCTGAGCGACGGTCGGCTCCGGATCTTCCTCGCGGATGCCACCGGTCACGGCGTCCAAGCGTCGCTGCGCACCGTCGCGCTCAAGTCCGCCTACGATCGCTTGAAGCTCCTTCATCAGCGTCCCCAGGATCTCCTGTTTTCGCTCAATGAGCGCGTGGTCGCAGATTTCCCAGGCGGTGAATTGCTCTGTGGTGCTGCGTGCATCGATCTCCAGTTGGGAGCGCAGCAAATCGGCGTCGAGTACGTCAACTCGGGGGCGGAGCCGCTGTTCGTGTTCGCCCCAGCAACCGGCGCGCGCGAGGTGTATGCCTCTGGGCCGCTGCTCGGCGGCGGACAGGTGAGCTTCCCCGAAGCCACGCATTTCGAATTGCGCCCGGGTGAGCTCTTGCTCGTCGCCAGCGACGGCCTGATCGAGCAAATGAACGCTCGTCACGAGCGCTTCGAAGATCAAATGGGCACTCTGCGCCTCGAGCACAGCGCCCATGCCTTCCTGAACGAACTGATGTCCGCACTGCACGCCTTTCGCGGCGCGACGCCCATCCGCGACGACATCACGCTGATCGCGCTGAAGGTGCTGTAACCAGCCTTTCCGTTCTTGGTTGGTTAGCGGGCGCGTCACGTCGCGTGGCGGCGCGTAGCCCGTTGTTCGCTCCCATGAAAAAGCAATCAAAATTCGGTCAACTCAGGCCGCGAAAATGCATCTTCGTGGCCCGAAAACCCACTGCAATCAGACGGGCCCGCGGTAGGTTCCGCTCGGACACGCCAGCCAATGCAACGCGAAACCGACCTCGGACCGCTCCCAAAATTCCGCTCGTCGTGGGCGATGATCGATCGCAAGAGCACTGCGCGTTGCGGTCTGTTGGTGTTGGTTCTCATCGTGCTCGCGAGCCTCGCGTTTCGTCTGCTGATCTCGAGCCAGTGCGCGCTCTGGCTCGACGAAGCGTCCACTTTTCTCCATGCGGGGCAGCATTGGCCCAGCGTGCTCAAGGGCCCCTCGCGCGAGCATCCGCCGCTGATGTACGTGGTCGTCAAGCTCGTGACCGGAGTGCTCGGTACGAGCGAGACCGCGCTGCGTGCGACTTCGCTATTCTTCGGCTGTGTCCTGCTGATTGCCATGTACGAGCTGTGCCGCGAACTGCGGCTCAACGTGGTGCGTAGCCTGCTCGTCGTGGCGACGCTCGCGCTGTGCCCGTTCTTCATTCGGCACAGCACGGAAGCACGACACTACGCGATGCTGACCGTGTTCATCACCCTGGCAACGACGCGCGTCGTGCGCGGGCCGAAGCGCCTTCGGGATGTGTTTGTTTTTGCCGTCGCTGCGTTTGCTGCGGCCTACACGCAGTACTTCGGCCTGGCCTACGCGTTGGCGTTGCTAACCACGATGCTGCTCGGAATTCCGGGTGCTTGGAAGCGTGTTCGACTGTTTGGGTGGGTGCTGCGCATCGGCCTGTTGATCGGCCTCATGAAGCTGCTCGCAGATGTGGGAGCTCGCGCGGCGGCGCTCGGCCGTTTCTACGATACGGGCGGTAACGTAACGAGCACCGGCATCTCGGTGAATACCGAGCTTTTGCGCGCGTGCGTCGACGAATTTTCGTTCTTCATTGCGTACGAGAGCAAGTGGTTCTTCGTCGAGCCGGTGCTCGCGCTCATCGGCTTAGCGCTGCTCACTTGGCGTTTGCGCGGCCCCGCGCGCCTGCTGCCATTCGGAATCGGCGTGGCTCCGTGCATCGCCGTGATGTTCATCTCGGCCGGCCACTTCATTGCCGCGCGCTACCTCCTGCCCTCAGCCATCCTCTATCACTTGGCGGCGTGCCTCGCGCTGTTCGAAGCCTTCGCGCTCATGCGTCGTCTGCTCGCTCGCCATGCGCGAGTGAGCGCGTTTGCGCCGGCGATCGCTGGGCTCGCGCTAGCCGTGCTAGTGACCTTCCGCTTCGCACAGTTCCCGGTTGGCTTTGCCATCGGCCAATCGGACTACCGCGGACTTCAGCGCTACTTAGTGGAGCACAAAAAAGATACGCGGCTCGTCGCCTACTATGGCCTTTTCGGCCAGATCCTGATGGGCAAACCATACGCCATCGGCTCGACTCCGATCCAACTCGAGAAATTCCGCCCCGTGCGCGGTATCAACCGTTACCTGGTCGCCGAGTTTCACCTCGGCACTTCGCCCGAACGCCACGCCGATCTCGAGTCGCTGATTCAAAAGCTGTTCGACGTCTCGCCAGAAGCCTGGCGCGCGCTCCCGCTCGTTCCTCTCACACACTCGACGTACCAACCGCCAGTAATGGCACGCTTGGTGGAGGTGCCGCGGGGCCACGTTTATCCGGCGGTCAAGAAGAGACGGCATCAGAAGCGGCGGGAGTAGAAACGTCGCTATGCCCGTTTCAACGGGCCCGCGTTGAGACGAAGGGCGCTCCGCCAATCCGGCAAGCGCGCAATCTTCCGGTTTAGTTGCACACTGTGCACCAGGCTCGCACCTTTTCAGTCCGTCAAAGTTAGTTTGTTAATGCTCTCCAACGAGGTTTGATCGCGGCGGCGACGTGCTAATTTGTCGGGCGGAATCGTTACCACAGTCCCCTCTCTGCGAGCGCCGGAGGCGCGTTGTAAATGAAGCATCTTATCTCGGTCTCTGTGCTGATCTTGTCGGCGGCTGCCTGTTCGTCCGATCCCTCCAACGGTGGCGGTACGAGCGGAGGCTCGAACAGCGGCACAGCCGGCGCACTAGGCACCGGCGGCAAGTCGTCGAGCACCGCGGGAGCGAGCGGGGTTGCCGGCAGTCCGTCAACGGGTACTGGCGGTGCAGGGACAGCAGGCGCATCGACGGGTACGGCGGGCGCATCGACGGGTACGGCGGGCGCATCGACGGGCACCGCTGGCGCACCTGGCACGGCGGGCGCAACTGGTACTGCGGGCGCGACCGGCACCGCGGGCGCAACTGGCACTGCTGGCTCGACCGGTACTGGTGGCTCCGGTCCGGTGGCATCGTTCAAATGCGACAACCTCTCGCTAGCGCCGAGTACGACCGGTGTCGCCAAGCCGTCCGGCGCTGCGGGCGGCTTGAAAGTGATCGACTGGGCAGGCTTCAAGGGCGCCGCGTCGTTCACGTTCGACGACAACACCGAGTCGCAACTACCGAACTACAACGCGCTGAAAGCGACCGGCGCTCACTTCACTTGGTTCCTAATTGCGAGCACCGCAAACAAGGACGGGTACAAGGCGACCATGGCCGACGGCCAAGAGATCGCCAATCACACTCAAACCCATCCGGGGAGCGCTTCTCAAGGCGAAGTAACCAACGCGCAGAACACGCTCAAGACGAACTTCGGTGTGGACGTGCACAGCATGGCAGCGCCGAATTGCCAAGCAGCGTGGCAGCCCTTCGCCTCTCCGGCGAAGCTGTTTCAAAATCGCGGTGACTGCGGGCGCGGAGTCGCGACCGTGGCGCCACGCGGCAACACCGACCCGCTCAACATACCCGCATGGTTGCCGAATGAAAACGAATCATCGGCTAACATGAGCGGCGCGATCACGATGGGCCAGTGGCGCATCTTCGTGATTCACGGCTTCACTACTCCGGGCACGTACCAACCGATTCCGATCGCAAACGTCACCGCGTCCATGTCGAAAGCCGTCATGGACGGCTTCTGGGTCGAAGGCATGACCAACGTCGGCGCTTACTGGCAGGGCCAAAAGCTCATCCCCGCTTCCGCGACCACCACCGCAACCTGGACGCTACCTGCGAATTTCCCGCCGAATATGTGCGTCCGCATCACGACCACGGGTGGCACCGTGAAGCAGAAGGGCGAGACCATCGGTTGGGACGCGCACGGCTACTACCAGATCTCGCTGGATGCCGGCGCCGTCACGGTTGAGTGATTCAGCCTAGCTAGCGAACATCGCGACGCCCCGTTCCAGCGACCAATAGGCCGCAATGCAACCCATCGCGTAGACGAACGCGCGGGTTGTCCAGACGGGGCGTCGTTCGATGCGTGTGACGAGCCAACCGATAGCGACGAACACGACGATCGCCGCGAGTTGGCCGAGCTCCACGCCCACGTTGAAGAACAAGAGCGCGGATGGCACGTGCTTTTCGGGTAAGCCCGTGTCGAGCAGCGCCGAGGCGAAGCCCATGCCGTGCAAGAGGCCGAACGCGAACGTGACCAGCCACGGCGCGCGGCGCGCTAGTGAGTCCGTCGGGCGCAGGCATTCGGTGCACGCGAGCACGATCGATAGCGCAATCGTCGTTTCTACCGCGGCGGACGGCAAACTGAGCCAGCCGAGCACGGTCGCCGCCAGGGTGATGCTGTGCGCCACCGTGAAAGCCGTGATCGCCTGAATCAGCGCTTTGCGACTCTGCACCAAGATCGCGATCGCGAGCACGAACATCAGATGATCGAACCCGGTCAGAATGTGCTCGATGCCGAGGCGCGTGTAGTCGAGCGCGATGGGGCCCAAAAAGCGCAAGCCGGCGGACGCGGGGATGCCGTACACCGTGAGGCTCGGTGAGCGACCGTTGACCACGCGCAGCAGGCGCGAGCCGTTATTCCAATCGATCAGCACCGTGACGCTCGACTCACCCCCGGCGAGCCACGGAAAACGGATTTCGCCCACGAGACCGAGCGGACCGCACTCGAGCATTCCACCCTGTTGCTGGCACGACTTTGGATACTGCGCGGGCTCGCGCAGTCCTTCGAGGGTCCGCGCGGTGGTGCGCCAATCGATGGCGAACTTGCCGTCTGCCACTTCGGTCAGCGTCAACGTCGCGGCATCGTAAGAGTGCGCGGAGGCCTCCCTCCCGAACAGGCCCACCGAGGCCGCGAACAAGAGCAGGACCAAGAACCGCTTCATCGCGTCTTGTCCTCGAAGCGGTAGCGCTGCACGACGCCTTGCGTCGACTGTTCCACGATCTTCTGCGCTGCAGCGACCTTCCAGCCCGCAACCAATTGTTCGTGCAGCGTTGCCGGCGCCGGCAAGCCGCCTTGAACGGCGTTCATCTTGACCAACAGCAACCGATCATTCGTTTCGAACTCGCGCCATTGCCCGAGCGGCAGAGCTCGAATCTGATCCGCGACCGCTACGCCGAATTCTTGCTCGATTCGTTCACGATTCACGTTCGCGACGGTACTGCGCAGGCCGAGCGAAGCGGTCGTCGCGCCGGCTACGAGTTGCGGCTCGTACTTGGCGCGTGACTGCGCGGCTCCTGGCTCCTGTTTGGCAAACACCACGAACTCGTGCTCGTAGAGCCGCGGCAGCTCATAGTCGCTGCGGTGTTGCTCGAGGAATTGCTGGAGTTCGGCCTCGCTCGGTTCGCGCTGCGGCGTCTGTAGCAGCAGCCGTTCCCGCATCTTGCCGACCAACAGGTTGCGCACGGTCGGATCGTCGCGATCCAGCTTCTCGCGCAACGCCTCTCGATACAGCGCTTCTTCGCTCTTCCAGTTCGCAATGATGCCGTCGGTTTCTGCGGGCGTTGCCGGGCGACCCATTTGGTCGTGATAGCGGCGCAGCAGATCTGCCTTGAGCGCGGGCGTCAGCTCGATGGTTTGCGCGTCGCCGACGATCAAGCGCTGAACCAAGAGCGCAGCAGCGGCGACCGCGAAGAAGTGGAGCGTGGGCTCGCGCAGGAGCCGCGAAAATGCGGGCGTTTTTGCGCTGTCGATCGGTTGAGTCGCCATGGCAGTTCGGGCCGCACAGGGCTAGTCCCGATCCGCTCCGAGGGCTAGGGGGCGCCTCAATGAGTGGCGTTCGGCTGCGCTCTGAGTCGCTGTTCGAGCTACGCGCCGCATCGCGGCGCCCGCGCCCGCTTTACCAAAAATCTCGACTGACCGGACGGGCGCGGGCGCACTGCCCGGCCCGCCCACGTCATGGTGCGCTCACAGATTGCGCCAGAGCGTCTCGTCGTCGACCAGCACGCGCTCGAGTTGCCGCGGATAATCACCGTAGTCTTGTACGGCGCGGTGCACCGCAGCGCGGTTGTCCCAGAAGGCGATTGAGCCGGCCTTCCAGCGGAAACGAACCTGACTTTCCGATTTGCGGTACCGGTCGAGATCAGCTGCAGCACTTCGCGGTTCTCGGCTGGTACATCGGGCCGCTCGTCATACCTCGATGACGTCGCAATCAAGGAAGTGCGCAGATTGTGTCGCTGCTTCAGGAGTTTGTTCATGTTCGTAGCGAGCGGGCGGCGGTAACTCCCCGACGCGGCGTCTCAGCTCGTGTGTCATAAAGCTCGCATTCGCTCCGCTGAAGGTACCAGGTTTGCGCAGCGCGGGTCGGTCGACGTGAAGCTCGGTCAACGCGATCGATTCGGGCTACGCGACGAGCAGCGTTTGCCGCGCCCGCTAAGCAAAAATTCCGCGGATTTGTTTGGGGTACGCGCGCGACTCTGAGCGGCTCATGGAGAAATCCAAGTAGTGCGGCGAAACTCGGTTCCGCGAGCAGCGGCAAGCATGGCGAATGCGCGCGTTCGCCTTCGCAATCGTCACCCACCTGGGATCGTCGACGATGGCTGCCGACGACAGGCGTTGACGCGGCGGCGTGCTCGTTACACTTTTAGCGTTGGCGATGACGATCTTTTTGGCGCGACACGGTGAAACGGAGTGGAACCGCGTCGGTCGTTGGCAAGGCAATACAGACATTCCGCTGTCCGAAATTGGACGGGCTCAGGCGCGCAGTTTGGCCGAGCGCCTGCGCGAGCGCGGCATCCGCGAGATTTTCACGAGTGACCTCTCGCGCGCTCGCGAGACCGCCGAGATCGTCGCTGAAGCGCTCGGTGTCACGTGCCTGCAGATCGATCCGCGCTTGCGTGAACGCGGGTTCGGATGTTTCGAGGGCTTGACGCGTGAAGAGTGCGAGCAGCGCTATTCCGACGTCTGGGCGCGTTACCTTGCCGATCGCCGCACGACTCCGACGGGGGCGGAACCGCAAGAACAGGTGGTCGCGCGCGTGGTCGCTGCCTTGACGGCTGTGGCGTCATCGGACCTCGCGGGGCACGTCCTGGTTGTCTCGCACGGCGCCGCTATTCGCGCTTTCGTGCACACCATCACGGGCACCGCGCCCGCGCCGCTGGCGAACACGGCGCTATTTTCAGTTAGCCACGGCGCTCAAGGCTTCGGTTCGATCACGCTCGAAGCGGACGTGATTTGAGGCAAATCATTGCATGTCGTGAGGTGAGGGATTGCCCAGACCTTCAGCTTGCGAGCGCTGAGCATTGGCAGAAGCATCTCACGATGTAGCCGAGTGCGATCAAGACGCGGCCGAGCGCGACGCCGACGAATGGTCGCTCAGACACGTATCCGTGGTCGAGACGTTGCGCGCTGACTTCTTCACGGGAACACCCACGAGCGCCAGATCGGTGAGTCGTCCGGGTGAAACAGACCGGACGCGGGAGCACGAGCGCTCGACGAAGTCGTCACCGGCGTCGACGTGCTGCGCTCGCAACCGAGCCAACCTAGGAACAAGCAAATGAGGCGCAAAGACGAACACGAACAGCACGCATTCTCGACGTAGACACTCCCTTCTCCTTCACGCCGCGCCGGAATCGGGGCGCGCCGCAGCGACGAACGAGCCGAGCACCCCACGCACTATGCGCTTCACCATGCCCAAAAATGCGAGCGACCACGCCGTCAGCGCGACGAAGATGAAGTAGCGCGGAATCGCGAGCAAGAACGGCGCGTCGATCGCGTTGGAGAGGCGAATGGTTGCCGCCGTGTACATGCCGAGCGGGAATACGGCACCCCAATACAGCGCGTCGTAGCGGAAGGGGAATTTGCGGTACAGGTGACGCCACAGGCCGAGCACGAAGAGCATTGGAATCCACCACGTGGCGGTTGCCCACCACATGATGGTGAGGCCCTTCACGAACGGGAGGATCTGCTGCAAAACGGCGGATGTGGCGCTTGCGCCGGCGAGTAGTGAACCCGCGAGGGTAGATACCGCTGCGGCGCCCATGTTGATCCAATAGGGGGGCGCCAAATCAGACGGAGCCAGCGTGAAGAAGGTGTAGCGATAGAAGATGAGCGCGATGATCCAGAAATAGAGCATGCCGCCACCGAGCCACGTGGCGGCGCAGAAGAAGAGCGCGCGATCGGGGTGGGCCATGCTGGGAGCGACCTGCACGCCCAGGACAGCAACCGATTGCGCGGCGACGACCGAGACCAGCCAGCCGCCGTGAATGCCTTCGGCTAGTGTCGGTTTGTCGACCTTGACCGTGAGCACGGTGAACACCGAGTACACCAAGAGTACGTATAGCGCGATGCCGCCGAACCATAGCCAGGCCGCAACTTGCGGGCGCTCCGCGATCACGACCCACTGCGAACCGAACATGCACGTCGCGGCGACCATGGTGAAGAAGCCGACCGCGCGTCCGTGATGAGACAGGTCGGCCAAGACTGCTTCACGATGGCGAATGACGCGCAAGATCGTGAGCACCCACAGCGTTGGGTAGAACAGCAGATTGAGACTGAACAAGACTTGCGGCACCCATGGGATGCCGAGCAATTTCGCGCCGATCGAAACGATGCCGGTCGCCATTACGAGAGCGAAGTAGGCGGGGTGCAGTTCGGCGAGCCAACTGGCGGGCTTGGTGCGAGCAACTTGGGTCATTGGGAAGCGATGGGCGCGCAGCCTAGCTCAAGTTTCGCCACTCTCGGCAGCGCAGGCGCGATTGGAGCTCGCTTATTGGCTGCTCGCTCCGCGCGATCGACGGCGCAGCGCACCGGCGACGAGCGGAAAAGCTCGCCGATAGCCTCCGCTTCGCGACGTCGCGGCTACCGCGCCTCGCGCAGTGACGCGACGACGCTGGTCAGGGTGTTCACGCCCCAGTGTTCGACGTACCGGCCCTGTTCGAGCCTCACGATGTCGATCACGGCGATGGCAACGCGTTTCTTGGTGGCGGGGACGCCGAACAGCTCGCCGAGATGCGTCGCGTGAATGGTTTTGCGGGTGGTGACTTTGTCGCCTTCTGCGACCTGATCGTGGACCTCGACTTGTAAGTCGGGAAACGCGGGGCGGAGCACGCCCTCGAAAGTGTGCCAGATCCCCTCGGGACCAGGCGAGATTCCGGGCGCTGCGGTTCTGTTGACGAAGTTCGGCGCCATGAGTTCTTGGAAGGCGCGCGGATCGCCCCGCTCGATGACGTCTCGGTTGAAGCGCAGCACGGCGGCCTTGTTTGCTTCGATGCTGTTGGCGGCGTGGGTTTCTGGCTTGGTTTGCATGTTCCAACTCCAATCTGAGCTCTGCTCGAGAGCAACGGTTCGAAGAGCAATGTTAGAGTGTTTCGATGAAAGCGCGATTGCCCAAGAATGGGATTGGTCATGCCACGCACGGGATGACCGTGAGGCCACTGGGCGCGCTCGATGATCTCTCGGTGTTCGTGAGCGTGGCACAGCAACGAAGCTTCGCCGCCGCATCTCGGCATCTCGGTATTCCCACGAGCAGCGTGAGTCGCGCCGTGGCACGCCTCGAGGAAGAGCTCGGCGTACAACTCCTCCGCCGCACGTCACGCAACGTCGCGATCACGGATGAAGGGCGTCAGCTGCTGGATGATGCAGCGCCGCACCTCGAAGGACTCGAAAAGGCCCTGACCCTGACCGCCGATCATCGTCCCCGGCCGAGCGGCGTCGTGCGCGTGACTGCGCCGGCGTATACGGGATCGACGCGCATTGCGCAGTCATTGGCCGCGTTTGCGCTTCGCTATCCGGACATTTCGATTGAGCTGGACGCGACGAACGTCATTCGCGACCTGCTTCAAGACGGGTTCGATTTTGGCGTGCGCGTGGGCTCTTTTACCAGCCCTGACTTCGTCACTCGGCGACTTTGGCAAGGTCAATACGGTCTCTTTGCAGCGAGAGCCTTCGTGAAACGCGCACTTTCTGGAAAGCCGCTCGTGAGTCGCGAAACGCTCGACCGACAACCGTGCGTGGCGCTGCGTCCTTCGGCTTGCTGGCGATTTCGGGGTGCCACGGGGCAGCTGATCGAGATCTTTCCGCGCGTCGGCTTCACGGTCAGTGATCCGCGCGGCACTGCCGACGTCACGCGCCAGGGCCTTGGCATCGCTCTGTTGCCGCTGGAGCTCGTAGCTCAGGACGCGCGCGGGTTGGTGCGATTGCGTGCGGACTTCGGTGAGCCCGAGCCAGTCGATCTGCAGGTGGTGTATCCGACGCGCCGGCTGCTCCCGCAGCGCGTTCGCATGGCCATCGATTGGCTGGTGAACGACGGCAAGCGCGGACCGTAAAAAAGCTGGACGTTGCCGAACTCATGTTACATATGAAGTAGCATGAGACGAGACGGTCGGCTATCGGCGGTATTGCACCTGCTTTTGCACATGCGCGAGCTGGAAGGACCGGTGACGTCCGAGGTTCTCGGGCCGCTCATGAATACCAACCCAGTGCTGGTGCGACGAATACTCGGTGGCCTGCGTGACGCGGGCATCGTCAGCGCCGGAAAAGGTCACGGTGGAGGGTGGGCGCTCGCGCGTCCGCTCGAAGAGGTGACCCTGGCCGATGTTTATCGCGCGCTCGGCGCACCCAACTTATTCAGCATCGGCCCACAACGGGAGAATCCGCGCTGCCTCGTGGAACAAGCCGTGAACCGCTCCCTGGGTAAGGCTTTGGGTGAAGCAGAGGCGCTGTTGCTCGCGGAACTCGCGCGCACCACCGTGGCGGACATCGCTCGCGATGTCCGCCAACACCACCCCCATTCCAAACAGAAGCGAGGTAACGTCCATGCTTGATGTGATTATCATCGGCGGCAGCTACGCGGGCTTGGCTGCAGCCATTCAACTCGGTCGCGCGCGGCGCAGCGTGCTCATCGTCGACGCTGGAAAGCGTCGCAATCGCCGCGCGCACCACGCACACGGCTTCCTCGGTCAAGACGGTGTCCCACCCGGTGTCATCGCAGAAAAGGGGCGCGCCGAGGCGCTCGCGTACCCGACCGTGAGCTATCGCGAGGCGAGCGCGACTGCTGCGCGCGTGGTTCCCGGTGGCTTCTCGGTCGAGGTCGAAGCTGAAGTGCTCAGCGCCAAACGCTTAATTTTGGCGACGGGTGTCGTCGATGTGCTGCCGGAAATTCCTGGCTTGAGCGAGCGTTGGGGCGACTCGGTGTTTCACTGCCCGTACTGTCACGGGTATGAGCTGAATCGAGGCCGAGTCGGGATCATCGCCACGATACCCGCTGCCGCGCATCTGCCCATATTGGCTTCCGAGTGGGGCGCGCCGGGTCGCAACGTGTTCTTCTCGAACGGCGCGTTCGAGCCAGACGCGGAACAACTGGCGGAGCTCGCCGCGCGAGAGATTAGCGTCGAGCGCGAGCCGATTGTCGCGATCGAAGGCGAGCTCCCGGAAGTCGCGGTGCGCTTGCAGAGTGGGCGCGTCGAGCGCTTCGTGGGCTTGTTCCTCGCTTCGAGCACGCGGCTCGCTCAGCCGTTCGCCGAACAGCTCGGTTGTGAGTTGGAAGCAGGTCCGGTCGGTTCGTTCTATAAGACGGACATGATGAAAGAGACCACGGTACGAGGAGTATTTGCGTGCGGCGACGCGGGCCTTGCGATGGGTTCGGTTTCATTTGCAGTGGCCGATGGCGTGAGAGCTGGCGTCTCTGCGCATGCTTCGTTGGTTTTTCGTCGCGAGTGAGCGCTTCAGCGCGCTCGCAGCCGCCCTGCACGAATCTGTGACACTGGGTAGCGACCGAGCACATTGCGCAGCGATTGTTCAGCCGTTGGGTTTTGAGCGCCCTTCAGCATCAAGCGCGGCGAGCCAGCTTCGCTGAGCACGCGGATTTCCGTGCCGTCGAGTCGTTCACGAGCGGCGATGTCGGCGAACTCCGAGAACAGCGCGGGTGACATGCGCCCGCGCAGGAGCTCGAGCTTGCCCGCGCGGGCGCTCAGCGCAAAGAGCTCGTTCGCGCGCCGCATTGCGTAGCCGAATCCGAGGAGCATCAGGCACACTAGGCCCAACCAAGACCAATTCGACATCGCCGATGGCGAACGCTAGTCGCATCGGTGTCGAAGTGCCAAGCCCTTTGCGGCTTTACGATCGCATGAGCAACTCCACGTCATCAGCGAATGGCAGTGACAGGTAACCGTTTGCCGGATCACGAACGTACGCCAGAAATTCCGGGTTTTGATCGGCATTGTCGGCCACCAGCAACGAGCCTGAGTGAAGGCGCGGTTCGAGCAGCGCCAAGATCGCCGGATAGAGCACTTTTGCGCCGTCGAGCAGCACGAGGTCGACGCTTTCGGGCAGATCGCGGGCCAGTGTTACGGTGGCATCACCCTCGCGGATCTCGACGAACTCGCTCAAGCCGGCAAGTGCGATGTTTTCCGCCGCGCGCGCGACTTTGGCGGCTTCGAACTCGCTGCCAATGACGCGGCCTCCGCCGTTGTCCTTGATTGCAGCTGCCAAGTGCACGGTCGAAAGTCCGAACGATGTGCCGAATTCGACGACCGCGCGCGCCTGCGTCGAGCGAACCAGCATGTAGAGCAAACGCCCGGTTTCCGGCGATACCGGCAAGAAGAGATCCTTGGCCATGCCGTAGAAGCCGCGGTAATCGGTCTTCGCGCGGTTCATCAGTTCAGCGCGCGCTTCGGGCGAGCTTTGCGAAAGTTGTGTGCGAAGCGGAGCATCAGCGGCTTCAGCTTCGGCGAACAGACGGTTGAGTAGCGGAGCAACGGGTGCGGTGAGCAAGCTGTTCATGATGTCCTCGTGTGGGGGGGGCGTTGCCCTCGTTGGGCGGGCATGACTACAATACGAAGGATCCTTCGCGTTCGTGCTTCGCGTTTCCAAATCATGCCCAAGCGCCCTTCGAAAAAGTCGCCAATTGCCGCAAGAAAGAGCCCAATTCAGCAGCGCTCGGCGCGCCTCGTGGCAGACATTTTAGAGGCCGCAGCTCGCGTTTTGGCGCGCGACGGCGCGCGCCATTTCACCACCGTGCGCGTGGCGGAAGAGGCCGGTGTCAGCATCGGCTCGCTGTACCAATACTTTCCGAACAAGGAGGCGTTGCTGTTCCGGTTGCAAACCGATGAGTGGCAAGACACTTGGGGCGTGCTGGACGAGATCTTGAGCGACCAGCGCCTCGCGCCGCTCGATCGACTGAGCAAGGCCGTGTTGGTGTTCTTTCGCTCGGAGCAGCAAGAGGCCGCGTTGCGCACGGCGCTCGATGACGCGGGCGCGCTCTTTCGCGACGCACCCGAGGCACATCAGTTTCTGAAGGTGATCCAGCGCCGTATGCTGAAGTTCTTCGAAGAAGCGTTGCCTGGCGTTCCCGCCGAGCGCCAAGCTCTCACGTCAGAGGTCGTGCTCACTGCCATGGCCGCCGTGGGCGAAAAGATCACCGAACGCGGGCTCGATCGCCGGGCTGTCGATGCCTGGGCGCAAGCCAACGCAGAGATGTACCGCGCCTACGTAGAATCAGTCGCGACAAGCGCACCCCGGAGACGAGCGTGAAGCTCGAGACCCGAGATCTTGATTGATGGTCACGCGGGAGCGGGCAAATTGCGGCTCAGCCTTCGGCGTCACGTTTCGGCGCTGCGGCTTGTGAAGTCGCTGCGACTGCCATAGCTTGGCTGGGTGCAAAACATGCCGGCGTGCGATGCGGGCGTGCAACTCACGCCGGACACAGCTGAGCTCGAGCAGACTTGTGTCATGGCGGCCGCGGATTGCAGCGCGGCGATCGTGTGCGTCGCGTCGCCGTACTGAGAGCTGCGTTGCCCGCTCGTGAGGTGCTGACCTACCCTGAGATCGCCCCCCTCTTGGCGCTGTTTGCACGAGCTCGCGCAGAAAAGCACCGATCTCCGCGGCCACGCTCCACAACCTTTAGGTTGTAGAAAGTCGGAGCACGAGGGCAGGTTCTCCACGCGTTCGAGTGTTTACGCCAAGAGGCTCGCCAACGCGGGGCGAATGACCTCGTTCATGATTTGGGCGCGGAGCAGGTGCTTGCGGCGTTCGCTGAGGATGCCGTGCGCTTCCAGTCGTTGCTCGTGAATGCTTTCTAGCGGAGTGGCGCCCTCGAAGCGCGTCAGCGTGCGTTCGAATGCGTCGCGCAGCGCAGCGCGCAGTGGCGCGCCACCGACCTGTGCGGCCCAGCGTACGAAGCGCCAGGCGAGCTCGGCGTGCCGCGATTCATCTTCGTAAACGCGTCGTTGCACCGCGCGCACGGCCTCATCTTGCGCGAGGTCTGCGGCGACTTGGGCCTCGAGCGCCGCGATGGTCTCGCCCACGCAGCCCTCTTCGACAGTGCCGACGGCGGCTTCGAGCAAGCTCCAGCTGGTCAGTGCGCGAGCATCGACGGGCAGCGGCCCTGGCCCGACGCTTTGCCCGGCGTACAGCGTGGCCAATGAGAAGCACAGCTCGGCGTGCTTGATTTCGTCGAGCGCCGCGCGATGCGCATCTTCCAGCAGTGAAGGCGGAGCGCCCACGGCGAGCAGCTGCAGCGAGAAGCGACTGAAGGCCGCAACGGACGCATGTTCCATCTGCGCAGCTCGCGTCCAATGCTCGACGACCGCGTGGCGCAGGGCAGGGGATAGTGTTTCGCAGCGCGCTTTCAGCTCGCGCCAATCATCGCGCGTCGGTTGGGCCAGAGCGCTCACGTGGAGAGCTCCAGCAGGTCAGCGACGATCCAATCGCAGCGCTGCATGAGTGCAGAGATGAGCGGCGAGCCATCGACCAATAGCGGACGCCCTTCGCAGGTGATGCTGCTGATCACATAGCAGCAAGTGCCCGGTTTTTCCGGTTCGTGCGTTGGGTTTGCTGCAAACGGGCCCTCGATACCGGTGCCGCCGCACAAGCACGAACCCGAGCCGTAGAAGGTTCCGAGCTTGTTAGGCGCGTCGTTCGGATCGACGCAATCGTCGCCGTTTTCCGGTGTGTAGCAGAGCGCTTCGGCGCAGCATTGGCCGTAATAGCCGCCGTCATAGTCCGGGCCACTGCAACCGAGCCCAGTCGTTGGGTATGGATCGAGCGGCTGGTTCGCGTCTCCGGCGGCGCCGGCTGCTCCAGCGATGCTAACCGTGGGCTGTCCTGCATTCGCGATGCTTGGCGAGCCGGCTGTGCTCGATGCACCACCGCCCGTGGGTTGATGTGTGACGGTTGATGTTCCCGCGCTGCCGGCGGCTTCAGGGGTGCCGCCAGTTGCTGCGCTGCCGCCACATGCTGGAACGGAGAGCACTGCCAGAGCTGCTCCGGAGCCGAGAGCCAATTCCAATCGGAGCCTGAACGCCTTCATGCTTGCCATTAAGCAAGAGCCGAGCCAGCGCGTCCGTTCGACCGTGGGCGCAGAAAGCGCGCAAATCACCCCGGAACTGAGCCAACTGTGCCAAACTCGTGCGGTCGTCGAACGACCGCTGTCGCGGTCTTTAGAGCTTGGGGATGCGCAAGGTCTTGCTGATCATCGCGCTACCGTGCGCCACGTACAGTAGCGCCAACGGGTGCAGAGCGACGGGACCGAGTTGCCAGACCGACAGCGGCAGAACTCCACCGCGATGCCCCACTCCAAAGAGGATCGCCCACAGTGTGACCAAGAGGAGGCTGCTGGGGATGGGCATGCCCTCGAAGTAGCGCACCTTACCCGTGTCGGCAGAGAGCGTTGCGGCAGTGACGTTGTAGCGCGCCAGCCGGCTGATTCCACACGCGACGAAGTACATCAAACACAGCGCGTCACCCTCACCGCGCAGGCCCGCAGCAAACGCCATCGCTGCCGGCGCGACACCGAAGGATACGACGTCGGCAAGTGAATCCAGCTCTTGTCCCAATGGCGAAGCTTCATTGCGCAAGCGGGCAACACGGCCATCCAGAATGTCCATCGCCAACGCGACGGGGAGCAGAGCGGTGCCGACCCAGAAGAAGAACGACTCTTCGTTCGCGCAATAGCGCATGAACGCGAGGATTGCGCCTGAACCAGCCAAGCCGTTCCCTAGCGTAAAAAAATCCGCGGCGCGAAAGTCGCGCAGCATCGAAAAGTGACGGTGGGGCTCGGTCATTGGAGCACAGTTCAACGCGACATCGCCGCGCGAGCAAGCCCAACGATTGCTCGGTGTCGCTAGTGAAACTTATCGATGATCTGAGTCGTCACTCGAGAATGCATTTTCGCACCCATTTCGCCACCGACCAGGAGATGGTTCCGGGCTGCAAGCTCCTCTCACGCGCGCTACTACGGAACCAATTTCTGACAGATAATCTGCGCAGAAGCTTCCACGGTGGGCTGTGATTGAGAGCAACTCGAGTAGCCGCTCGGGCAAGCTCCCGAACTCGAGCTGGGCGGTTGCGCGCAGGCACATGACACGGCCTGGCCCTGACAAGCGCCATGCAGTTCGGCGCACTGATAGGCGAAGTCTTGCTCGCAGCGGTCGCCTTGTAAGTGCATTCCAGTCGGACATGTGCCGCTGTCAGCTAAAAACAGTGGGCCGCCCAGAGTGCGATAGGCGACACACGCTTGTGTTGCGGTGCAGCTGAGCCCGTTGCAATCATGCGTCGGGCTGCCTCCTGACCCGCCCATGCCACTTGAGCCGTCGTTCGCGACGCACCAGATCGTCGAACAGCAGATCGACACCTGATGGCACGACGCTCGTCCTGGGCACTCCGAGTCCTCGGCTCGTCGCTCGTTGGGTGCGCATATTGGGGCTGCAGCGCAGCACACCTTCGCACCGCCGGAGCCGTCATTCGGGCTTCCGCCATTCGGGCTTCCGCCATTCGGGCTTCCGCCATTCGGGCTTCCGCCATTCGGGCTTCCGCCATTCGGGCTTCCGCCGCCACCGCAGCCTTCATACGCACTGCAACGACTCGTGTTGCCGCCGCTCGAACGCGGGTTCCCAGCTTGGCCGAGCTGCCCGCCGGCTGCGTTTGCCGAGCCCGCGGCGCCGCCGGTGCCCGTTTGGCGCACATCTCCTCCACAAGCCAGGAGCAGCTGCGTTAGGCACGCGGTGAGCAAGCAATAGCGAGTGTTCATGTTTCAGCCATGGGCAAAACTCAGGCCAACGTTTCTTGCGGAATTGACCGCATTTTTGCACGATCGGATTGGCACACTGGCACACACAACGAATTTGCGATCACTAGTAATCAGAAAATCTGCGAGGATCGCTCATGTTCGAGCTTCGATTCGCGCGCCATCGAGCCACTTGGGCTGCTCCGGTCATGATGGCTTTTGCGATCTGCGGATGTTCGAGCAAGGACAAAGCATCGATCGTCGCAGCGGCCGGCAGTGTGGACAGTGGCGGTAGCGCGCAAACGGGCACGTCTGGGGCGTCATCCGGCGGCAATGCGCAGGCCACTGAAGAAGGCGGAGCGAGCCCGGGAACGGCGGCCGGAGGAGCTGGAGCGGGTGCAGCGAGCGGTGGCCGCGCAGGTCAAGGTGGAGACGCGATGCCAATCGGCGATGCCGGTACGGCGGGAAGTGATGCGTATTGGAAGCCGAGCGCTGGCACGACTTGGCAGTGGCAATTGACCGGCAGCATCGACCAAACGGTGAACGCCAGTGTGTTCGATATCGACGGCTTCGACAATGACGACAGCGTCGTGAAAGCGTTGCACGCCAAAGGACGAAAGGTGATCTGCTACTTGAGCGTAGGCAGTTTCGAAGACTGGCGACCGGATGCAAAGAGCTTTCCCGCGGCGGTGCTCGGCAACGAGTATCCAGGGTGGCCCGGCGAACGCTTCGTGGACATTCGGGCCCAGGAGCTGCGCGAGATCATGGCAGCTCGCCTCGACCTTTGTCGGCAAAAGGGTTTCGACGGCATCGAGCCGGACAACATGGATGTGTACGCTGCCAAGTCCGGCTTTCCGCTGACGGAAAAGGACGGCATCGATTACGCGAATTGGCTCGCTAGTGAGGCGCACGCGCGTGGTTTGAACATCGGGCAAAAGAACGCACCGGAGATCGCGAAACAACTAGAACCGAAATTCGATTGGGTGCTCACCGAAGATTGCTTCGATCAAGAGTGGTGCGCCGACGTATCCGTATACGTCGAGCATCAGAAGCCGGTGTTCATGAGCGAATACACGGATACCAGCGTCGATTTTGGCGCCGCATGCAGTTGGGCCAAGCCCAAGAATTACAGCCCGATCCTCAAGGGGCGGGATCTCGACGCGCCCGTGCAGTTCTGCCCGTGACGGTTCGGGACCCGACGCGTTAGACGACTGGAGCGCCGGTCGTGCGCTGATCGAGCGCGCGACGTACCTCGGAAATGAGGGCTTCGCGCGTGATCGGTTTGGACAGGACGGCCCGGACGTTCGGGTTCCGTATGTCGACGCTCGAGTGCCCGCTGAGGACCAGGATCGGCAAGCGAATTCCGAGCTCCCAGATCCGTTCGATCACTTGCTCGCCCGACAAGCCAGGCATCGAGCGATCGATCAGCACCGCATCCGCGCGCGCTCCGCGCTCCAACGCGCTCAGCGCCTGCGCGCCATCCTCGCACTCGATCACGCGAAAGCCGCTGCGTTCCAGCATACTGCGGAGGACGCGGCGCACGGCGGATTCATCGTCGACCACCAAGATGGCCTCGCTGCCGACGGGTACCGGCCGCCGCTCGGGTTGCGCGGGAGCCTGCTTTGGCGCTGAAGCCGCCGGCAGCTCGATATCGAAACGCGAACCCTCGCCCAAGCGAGTGGTGCATTGGATCGTGCCGCCGTGGTCGGTGACGATTGCGTACGCGCTCGAGAGCCCGAGCCCCGTGCCGCGCCCCATTTCTTTGGTCGTGAAGAAGGGCTCGAATATGCGCGCGCGAACCGCCTCGGTCATGCCCACCCCATTGTCGGCGATGCTCACGCAAACTCGGCCGGGGAGGGGGAGCGAGAACTCCACACGTACGCTAGGCTGCGGGCCGTCGTGCTCCACGAGCGCGTCGCGCGCATTCAGGCACACGTTCAACAAGACTTGCTCGATCTGCCCCGAATTGCCGTAGACGGGTGGGATCGCAGCGGGCGCGAGTTCGATTTGGATTTTGCGATCGAAGGTCGAGCGGCACATCTCCACGATGCGTCGTGCGGCGTCCGTCAAATCGAACGCGCTGCGCCTTGCGTTGTCCTGCGGGCGTGCGAACAGCATCAGTTGGCGCACCATTTCCGCGGCGCGCATCGAAGCGTGCTCGATGTCCGCCAAGCGCGTGGCGAGCGGATCGGCAGCGAGTTCTCGGCACTCGGCCACGTTCGGCAAAATCACGCTGAGGGCGTTGTTCAAGTTGTGCGCGATGCCCGCGGTCAGGCGCCCGACGGCTTGAATGCGCTGCGCTTGAGCGAGATTGGCTTCCAACTCTTTTCGTTCGGTGACGTCGAGTACACCGCCGCGCAGGGCCTCGAGTTGACCTTGTTCGTCGAACTGGGCAACGCCTTTTGCGATGACGTGTCGCACCGCTCCATCCGGGCGCACGATGCGGTAGGCCATTCCGTCGTACACGCCGGTTTCGACATAGCGTGCGATGGTTTCGATCGCCTCCGCGCGGTCCTCGGGGTGTATCAACTCCAGATACGCTTCACGACTCCGCGGGGCATTCTTCGGCTCCACTCCGAAAATCCCGCACAGGGCTTCGTCCCAAAACAGCTCGTTGCTGCGGAGCCACCATGTCCAGGTTCCGACGCCGCTCGCCAGCAATGACAAGCGCGCGCTACTCTCCCGTTCACGCAGGGTTTGCTCTTGCGCCTTGCGCGCGGTCACATCCGTGCTGGACACCAGCATGAACACGACTTCGCCCGCATCACGCACGGGCACGAGGCGCGAATCCCACCAATTATCGTTGATGGAACGCAGCTCGATACTTGCCGGCTCGCCGGTGTGCCAAGCGTGTTCGAACACGGTTTGGTAGCGTTCACGATCGTCGGCGTGGATCGAAATCAAGCAATCAGCGCCAATGAAATCTGCGGGGTTCTGTCCTGCCTCGGCGCGATTGGCGTACAGAATCCGCAGCTCTCGACCGAGCACCAGAATGAGATGCGGAAAGTTCGCTAGTACGACCGGATCTCCCAACAAGCGATTGAGTCGCGGATCGGCCGAGTAGCGGCTTTCTCGGCGTTCGTGGAGCTGTGCCTCGAGGTCGGCGAGTTTTCGCTCGAGCACTTGAATTTTTCGCTGGGCGTCGTGCAACTCGCTCAACTCCACCTCCGCGAAAGCATGGTATCCGCAATGACGGCGAATCGCACGACCTGTAAGCAGCTCACACACGCCGTCTCGCTTAGGCTTTGAAACGTCCCCGGTCGGGTCCCCGGCCGCATATTGGGGGTTGGTGAGGCTAACCGGCATGGGTGTTATTGCCCTTTGCTGCTCGAATACGTCTGGCCCGGATTCGTGGGGAGAACAGACACCAAGGCTCGGCGGCCCCGCGAGCAGAAGCGCGACTTGTGGGTGATGTCTGGATATGTATGGAACGCGCCGCGTGCAAGAGCGCCACACCTTGGGTCACCGCGTGAAAGGAACGGAATGTGCTCGTCTTGCAGGCTTCACTTGCCAGTTGCCGGCCGCCATACTGGCATGCTCCCGTGTCGAACTCGCGCACTGAGCCGTCCAGCGCATCACCGGAAACGCCGCCGCCAGACGCTGAAAGGTTCGATGCCGCCGTCGCGCCGAGCGAACTGCTACGCGCAGCATTCGAAGCAATGACGGATTCGGTGGTGATCACCGCGGTCGACGGCCGAGTGCTCTACGCGAACCCGGCCGCGTTGCACGGGCGTCCGAATGGAATCGCCGAGACAGACGCGACGCTGGCAGATTGTGGCCTGTTTTGTGCTGATGGTGTCACCCAACTCACGGCTGACGGCACACCGGCGATGCGCGCGCTTGCCGGCGAACCGAGTCGCGACATCGAACTAATTCGCCGGCTTCCAGGTTTGGCAGAGCAGTCGTTTCGCGTGAACTCGTCGCTGATTCGCGATGCTTCGGGCGCGGTTCGGGCAGTGGTCAGCGTGGCGCGTGAAAATACCCGCGCTCGCGCGGCACGCCAGGCACTGGTCACGAGTGAAGCCTTGTTCCGGACCGTGGTTCGCAATCTGCCGAACGGAGCGGTCTTGGTCTTCGACCACGAGTTGCGGTACCTGCTGGCAGACGGAGAGGCGCTGCTGCAAAGCATCGGTTTCTCGAACGAGGCGCTGATCGGCAAGACGCTCGCGGACGTCGCGAAGCCCGAGAATTTCGAAGGCCTCGCCGTGCGCTACCGCGCTGCCTTGGGCGGAGAGAGTCAAAGCTTCGAGGTCGTGCGCGGCTCGAAGACGTACGCGATCGATATCGTACCCGTGCGCGACGAACACGGCCGAGTCAATACGGGTGTGGTGCTCGTGTACGACGTCACGAGCCACAAGCAGACCGAAACCGCGCTGCTCGAGCAAACCGTGCTCGTGAACGAGGAAGCGGCGAGCGTGGAGCTCTTGCAGGCCATTGCCGCTGCGGCCAATTCTGCGCAGACCACGCGAGAGGCGTTCCAGATTTGTCTGCACCGCGTGTGCGCGTTCATGGGCTGGCCGATTGGGCATGTTTATGTCCGGCACGGCGAGGTGCTCCGCACCTCTGGCTGGTGGAACGAGGAGTCCGCGCGTTTTGCCAACTTTCGCGAGCAGAGCGCCGCGCTCGAGTTCGCGGCCGACGATGACATGATCGGTCAAGTGCTCGGCTCCGGGCTCGCGACCTGGCTGAGCGATTTGGAGAGTGAGAGTGCGTACCTACGCGCGCGCACCGCTCGAGAGGCAGGAATTCGCAGCGGTTTTGCCTTTCCCGTGTTGATCGGCAGCGAGGTCGTGGCGGTGCTCGAGTTCTACTCCGAGCGCACGGAGGAACCCGATCTTCGACTGCTCAACCTGATGAGCAACATCGGTACACAGCTCGGGCGGGTCGTGGAGCGCGAGCGGGCGCGCGCAGACACCCTCAAATGGGCGGAGGAGATTCGCAGTCTGTCGATTCGCGACGAGCTGACTGGTCTGTACAATCGGCGCGGCTTTCTCGAGCTCGCGCGCTTGGTCATTCAGCAGACTGATCGCGCGCGCGGCTCTGCTTTGCTGTTCTTCTTGGATTTGAACGGCATGAAGCAAATCAACGACCAGCTGGGCCATGAAGAGGGGGACCACGCGTTGCAAGACACGGCCAGCGTGCTGCGCGCGACGTTTCGCGCCTCGGACGTCGTAGCTCGCTTGGGCGGTGATGAATTCGTCGCGCTACTGCCCGAGGCGACCTCGGAACAGCTCGCCCTGTTCACCGGACGCATCGAAAGTGCGATTGCCTCACGCAACCAAAAGCCGAACCAGCGCTTCCGGCTCTCCGTGAGCGTCGGCGGAACGCTTTACGATTCGGCGCGACCGGAGAGTATCGAAGCTCTGTTGGTCAAAGCCGACGCGCTGATGTACGAGGAGAAACGCGCGCGAAAAGCCAAGTTGAGTGCCGCGCGCTGAGTCCAAGGACATTTGTCGGGGCGGCACAGTTCGGCACAACCGGACCCGCGGATCACACTGCGCGCGCGCCAATCCCCGAACTTTCGGGCGTTTTCGGTCGGCACGACTCGTGCTTGAGAGCTGCCATGCGCAAAGATCGCACCTGGTTGGCTGGGATGGCAGTTGGGCTCTTCGGGCTGCTGGGCGCTTTTACGGGGTGCTCTGGGTCCGTCGAGACCAACGGCGGCTGCGAAAGCAACGGCAAGCACTACGCGCAGGGGGAATCGTTCCCTTCGAGTGACGGTTGCAATACTTGTTCGTGCGGCGAACGAGGCGCAATCCAGTGCACGCTCGCTTACTGCGCCCCCAATGACAAGAAGTGTGCGACGACGGACGGCAAGACTTACGTCGTCGGGCAAGAGGTCTCCAACGACGGCTGCAACACCTGCACCTGCACCGCAAGCGGAGACATCGCCTGCACTGCGCGCGACTGCCCGAACCCGGGAGTTTCCTGTGATGATCGGGTGAAAGAGCTCGCTGCTACCCTCGCGAGCGCGCAAAAGTGTGACTCGGCAGCTGACTGCGGTCAGCGCATTCCGGAATCGAGCTGTGGTTGCACGCGCGATCTGATCGCTCGAAACGACGCCGATCTCTCTCCGTATTTAGCGCAGCGAAGCAAGGTTCGCGAACTCGGCTGCGAGACCGTGGGTGGCTCGACGTGCGACTGTCCGAACGCGGACGGCTATGCCTGTATCGACCACGTGTGCGGTTGGAACTACACGAGCGTCGAGCCTGACCCCGTGTGTCAGCACTTCGACGCGGCCGAGCTATGCGTGCGCGGCAAGCCGGGCGGTGATGGTGAGTCGCTCAACGCCGGTGATGCACTGCAGGTCACGGTCCGCAGCGCGGGCTGTCTGTCCAGCAGCTGTTCGAAAGTGGTCGAAGCCTCGTGCACGATTGGCTCGAGTTCCGGCTTCGAAGTCGAAGCCAACTTCTGTGTGGCCAACACCGCTCGATCCGGCCAAGCCTGCACCGCTGATTGCGGCACCGCCCATGCGGACTGCAGCTTCGGGCAACCGCTGACGGAGGGTGAGCATCAGGTCAACCTGGGCTCGATCACGGTCGGTTTTCAGGTGCCGACCGTACTGCCGCTCGGCGGGTTGTGCGCGAGTGCCCGCTGATCAAGGCACTTCGGTGGTGAGCGTCATGTAATACACGTTGTACGGGGTATATTGAGCCTCGACGTCGAAGCTCACAGGATCCGATTGGTTGCCGACGCTGCCAATGGACGGGCCGAGCGAAAGCGCGGCCAGCCAAGGGGTTTCGGCCAGATTGGCGATGCTGCCAGTCGGCACCGACACGCCCAGAGCGTAACGCTTGCCTTCTTCCAGGCGATAATCCAGAGGCCCTGAGCTGACGAAGCCAGCGGCGTTGCTGGTGACGAGCGTCGTCTTGTCGGCGCGGAGCACGAACTGATTGCCGACCTGCTCGTAAATGATCCAGCGCACTTCTCCCGGAGCTGGGAGCGCGAGCCAGGTTTGAAGCGCGGTCAACTTGCGCGCCGAGCGAACGTCGACCACGTTGCCGACGTAGGGGCTGCTTCCTGAAAGCTCGATTTTTGTTTCCGGTTGACCGATGGTCTCCGTCACGTTCGCCGCGCAGGTTCCCGCGTTCGTGCAGACTTGGCCGCTCGCAACGCAGTCAGTCGTGACTGTCGCAACGTGGCCGTCCGGGCCGCAGGTCCCAAGCTGGTTGGAAGCGCACCCGGCCTGCCCCGGTGGACAGGCGTACGGCACGCAGCTGGCCAATGGAGCGTGGAGTGCGGTCGTCGATTCAAGGTCGGGAATGACCGAGACGCATTCAGTGGTCGAGTCACACTGCATGAACAACATGGGCCCTTTCGGCTCGCAGGTGTACACGCCGTTGTCCTTGCAAAAGACGGAGTTGAGTACGCATCCGCGCGGCTTACACTGCGCGTCTTCGCAAAACTCGTCTTTCTTGCAGTACGTGCCCTCGCTCGGTAGCGTTCCGTCGGCGTTGCAGACCTTGATTACGTCGCCGGCGCACAGCGTTTGACCGGCGGTGCAAGCGTTCGTCACGCAGAAGGCGTACAGGCCGGCAGGGGTGACTTCACAGTGTTCGGTGCCCGCGCGACAGGTCTTGGACAGCGAGCTGCTCGCGCCCGTAGAATCGCACTGATACACGCTTTCGTCCTGGCAGAAGGTGGTCGAAGGGACGCAGTTGCGTTTTCGGCAAGCGCCCTCGAAGCAGGCAAAATCCTGATCGGCGCAATCGATTGTGTCGGAGAGCCAGTTGGTCCCGCTCGAATTGCAGGTTGTAACCCGCGTGCCGCTGCATGTGCTTTGATTTGGTTTGCACACTTGCGCCAAGCAACTGCCTGACTCGCTATTGCAGACCTCGTCGTTCTTGCAGCGTTCTGATACGGAGAGACTGCGCCCGTCCGCGGCGCACGTGTAAACATCACCGTCTTTGCACGACTTCGCGTCGGCGATGCAGAGTGTGTCGTGGCACGCGCCGTCGACGCAGTATTGGTCGGTCTTGGCGCAGTCGAGGCCGCGCGGCTCCGGTCCAGAACCGTCGGCTTTGCACTTGGTCGCGACGGTTCCATCACAGATGGCGGAGCCTGCAGTACACTCGGTGAAGACGCAGACCGGCGCGCCGTCGCGAACTTGGCATTCTGCGCTCAGGCAGGATTGCGCGATGAGCTCGCGCTCGCCGTGCTCGTCGCAGCGAACGATGTCGTGACCATCACAGCGTTGACTGCCTGGTGTACATAGGGTCGGACCGGCGTCGTCCGTTGGCTTCGTGATGGTCGTTCTCGCGGAGCCGCCGCAGGCCGTGCAAATCAAACCAAGTCCAAGGAAACCCGCAACCAGTCGTCCAGTCGTTCCAACGCTCATCGTTCGCTCACCAGCACCGCGTGCTTGGAGCTTACCGGTAACGAATCGAGACGCGTCCGCAAATTGCGGAAACATCGCCGCAATTCGCGGAGAATTAACGGAATTTCGCGGGAGCACTGCCTTGCCACCAAAAAGTTCCGACGCGGATGGCTAAATCCGCCGCGCGCCCGACCGTTGGTAGCGACTCATGGCATGCGAAGTGATCACGATGCCTGGCGCGGTCTTCGCCTTGTGGGGGGAGCCGGAAGTCGTCGACGTAGACAAGGTCTGGAGCGCGGTCGAGGCTGCTGCGGCCTCGTGCGGACACCCAGTCGTGTACGTGACCCGTGTTCCGGTGGACGCACCAGCGCCCAACGCGCAAGTTCGCGCAAAGCTCGACCAGCGGATGCCCGGCATCTTGAAGGTTTGCTCGACCTATCACGTGGTACTCGAGGGTGAAGGCTTTGCCGCGGCGATGAAGCGCGGTGTTTTGACGGGCATGTTCCAACTCAGCTGGCGTCGCAAGACCTTCTTCGTTCACGCAAAAGTGACAGAAGTCGCGGACTGCGTTGCTCTCGACGAGCGCCCCGCGCTTGCTCGGCTGCTCGACGCGGCTCGGCAACGCGGCATGCTTGGCCCTCGCGGAATCACGGACTGACGGATTGCTCCCAGAATACGACCTTCTGCTCGCGGTTCGCGACGAAGGATACTCCGCCGTCTTGCGAGATGACCACGGCCAGGCCATCCGGATGATCGTTGACGAAGCGATACGCCGCGCGATGTCGCGTGCCGACATTCTCGATGTCTTCCGCCTGGCGCACTTGGCCTTCGGCATCGACCGCGCGCCACACCTGGGATGGCGTTGGCAGTTCGGCGGATACCTCCGCGCCGAAGCCGAGCACGCTAAAGCGCTTGTCGAGCACGAGCGCGCCATCAATCGCGGTCAGATTCGCGAGCACGCGACTTTGCTCGAAGACGGCTTGCTCGAGTTCCTCGAAGCGCGCGTTTTGCGTGGACGCAAAGTCGACCCAGCCCACGGAGTTTTTCTCGCTCGTGGTCGCGACGGCTTCGATAATTTGAAATAGCAACGTTCGGTACCGCCGAGCCGGCTCGTCTCGAGCGAACGAGTACTTCAGCCGCAAGCCTGCGAGCGGATTCTTTTCACCGTTGCGTGTGTCGACGATGAGGATCAACCCTCCGTGGCGCGCGCCGCGCACGAGCTGAATCGTACGGCGCAGCATTTGTTGTGCGACCTTGCCGATCAGCGAGTGCTCCACCGCGGTCGGCGATGCGACGCTTGCCTGGAGCGCCGCGTGCTCTTCTTGGATGACTTGGCGCTCCCGCGCGAAGAGGGTGGGCAACCATTTCGAGTCGAACACGTCCAACGCGGCATCGACCAACAGGCCGCGCTCGAGCGCGCCAATCAATTGCCCCGCACATCGAACCGCGAGCTGCCCGGGGGCGGTAACGTGGATGATGGGATCATATGTCCAGTTGGGCACGATGCTGCGTCCTCCCCAGGTCGGAGCGAGCCAAGCTGGACCTGAATGAGCGACGCCCCAGATCCGCAGCTTGCCCTGCTCGGCGTGAGCGGCGATCAGCGCGGTTTCGAACGGCACTGCGGGTGCCAAACGGCGCAGCTCGTCAGCCGTCAGCGGCCGAGTGCGATCGAACTTGAGCCGAAGCACGCCTTGATTGGGCACGCCGGAATCGGGCAATTGTTCGGGTGAGGTGAGCAGCAAGCGAAAGCGCGTAATCCGTGCTTCTTCGGTCGTTAGTGACGCTTGGAAGGCGGCGGACAGCGCATCTTCCAGTAGCGGTAGTGGCACCGTGAGGCGGGTCGATGCGGGCCAGTGCGCCGCGACGTAGCGAGCGAGGTCGGGCGGGTACACGCTGGGCCGGTGCATTGGTGCAGTATGCCAGCGGAGCGCTTGCACGCGAAACCTTTGCTCTGCAATCCTCGTGTTCGAGGTGAATCACTTGGCTACTCGAGAGACGCCATCGGGCACGCGGGCACGGCTCGCCATCGTGATTGCGATCGTGTTGTGCGTGGGAGGCGCGTTCGTCTATCTCGGTGGCTGGCTCTCACCCGGGCAGCTAACGCCGGGGCGGCTCGTCGACACGTTCGAGCGCGTAAACGGCCCGCATCCTGGCTTTCGCCGCAATCATGCCAAAGGGGTGAGTATCAGCGGCTACTTCGATGCGAACGGAGCGGGCACGCGCTTGTCCAAGGCGAGCGTTTTCCGACCGGGGCGAGTTCCCGTCGTCGGACGTTTCGCGCTCGCCGGTGGAATGCCCTACGCGGGTGACAGCGCCGCGACGGTTCGCAGCATGGCGCTCCTGTTCTCGCTGCCGAACGGGGAAGAGTGGCGGACGGGGATGAACAACATTCCCGTGTTCGTCGTCAACACACCGGAGGCGTTTCAGGAGCAGCTGATCGCGATGGCCCCAGAGCCTACGACCAAGAAGCCGAATCCGGAGCGCGCCGCGGCATTTCTAGCCAAACATCCGGAGACTGCGCGCGCGATCGCTGCGATCAAAGCGCAGCCCCCGACGTCGGGCTTCGAAGACAGCATCTACAATGGGCTGAATGCATTCGTACTCAGCGATGAAGCGGGGCGAACGACGAATGTTCGTTGGTCCATGGCGCCGATGCAACCGATCGGGCACGCAGCTACCACGCGTGGTGCGAACTTCTTGTTCGAGGCATTGATTGCTCAGGTCAAAGCAGGGCCCTTGCGTTGGCGTTTGCTATTGACGATCGCGCAACCAGGCGACTCGACGAGCGACGCCACGCTGCCGTGGCCCGAGAGTCGCGAGCGGGTCCATGTCGGGACGCTCACGATCGATCACGTCGAGGGTGAAGCGACTGGCTCCGCGCGCACCATCAACTTCGATCCTTTGATACTGCCGAATGGCATTGCCGGATCGGACGATCCTTTGCTGAGTGCGCGTTCTGCCGCCTATTCGCAATCCTTCACGCGACGCGTGGGCGAATCGGCGGCAGCGAGCGCTGTCGTTACGAACGGCAACGAAGGGGCGACTGATCGATGAACAAGATGCCGCAATTCGCTTGGTCCTCGCGCGTGCTCCACTGGCTGATGGCTGCGGCCTTGCTGGCCATGTTGGCGATCGGCATGACCATGGTCGTTTCTTTCGAACATTACCGGGTGCTGGTCGCCGTTCACCGCCCGCTCGGCGCGTTGATCTTGGTGCTAGCGGTGATCCGCATCGTAAACCGCCAATTGAAGCCTCTGCCGCCATTTCTCGAGACCATGTCCGCGCGCGAGCGAGTGATCGCCACCGCGTCGGAGCGGGTTCTCTATGGGCTGATGTTGCTGCTCCCCGTGGTTGGTTGGGCCATGCTCTCCGCTGCGCGGCTCCCAGTTCGAATCGGTCCCATCGTGCTGCCACCGATTCTGCCGCACAGCATGGCGCTCTACACGATCCTGAGACGCTCACATTCCGTCCTCGCGTACCTGCTCTTCTTCGCATTCATGGCCCACCTCAGCGCGGTCTTGTTCCACACGATCGTTCTGCGCGACGGGCTATTGAGCCGCATGCTACCTTGGACGCCGCGAAGCCGCGACAAGGATGGCGCGAACGACGCACGACATCAGTGACGGTGGTCCAATTGCGGCGGCGTGTGAACCCGCGCTGACCCTCCCAAGCCGAAGCGCTCAACCCAACAGGGTAAGTGCGATTCCCGCCACGATGCCCATCACTGGCGGCAACTTCTTCCAGCCGTTGCTCTCCTTGAAGACGAATACGCCAGCCGCGAACGCGATCAGCGTACTGCCGCGACGCAGGCTCGCTACCAGCGAGATCAGCCCGGCTTGTTCGCGCAACGCGGAAAAATAGGCGAAATCTGCGCAGAGTAGGCTGAGCGCCAACAACACCATGCTGAGCCGAAACTCGAAGTGGACTCCGCTTTCGGTTTGTCGACCGCGGGCGAACCACCAAAGGACTGCCAGCGGCGCGAACAGCGCGAGCAGGTAGATCGAGAACCAGGCCTGGACCGTTGCGGGGGCGAGCGCCAGCTTGCCGAGGAGCAGCTTATCGTACAGGCCACTCGCCGCGCCGAACAGCGTGCCGAGGACCATGTAACCCACCCAGCGATCGCGGTGAAAGTGCACGCCCTCGAGTCGTCCGACCAGCGACAGTCCAAGGAAGGAGAGTAGCGTGGTCGAGATGCCGAGCACTTGCAGTAGCGAGGGCCGCTCAGCGAGCAACAGGATCGCGGCCGCGAGCGTCCAGAGTGGGCTCGTGGCACGAATTGGCGCAGCGAGCGAAATGGGCAGGTGTTTGACCGCCAGATACGTGCACAACCACGATGCAGCCACGATCGCTGCCTTGAGCAGCAACTCCGCGTGCCCCAGCCAGCTGAGCTCCGGGACTACTAGGCTCGCTGGGAACGAACCGGGGAGAGCGCGCTGCAACACGAGCAGCGCGGACCACACCGTCGCGCACGTTCCGGTGCTGACCAACAACACCGGGACGACCGGATTGTCCCGCAACGCGTGCTTTTGACAGGTGTCGTAGAAGCCGAGAAACAGCGCGGATGTGAGGCTGAGCGGTGCCCAGTGCATGAGAATGGCGCGAGGCGTACTCGCGGTCTGGCGAAAGCGCCAGCTCTTCCTGGCGTTCGACAATCACTGCCGAGAGTGAGCGGTTCGGGTTAGTCTTTGCGCAGCTGAAAGCGGTCTGGCGTGCTCGAGAGAGTCCATGCGTTTCAGCGCTTCCGATCGTCCGCGGCGCCGAAGGCTGGGCCGGAACGCGGCGTGGCGCGCGACCATCAACCCAATCAAATCACGCAGCGGCAGGTACCTCGAGGTGCACAGTTGAGCCGCGCGGCAGAGCAGAGCATGCTGCCCAGCGATGACCGCAACACGAAGCGAGTACCCCCTCGAGCTCGACGACGCAGGCAAAGCAAAATCCCCGCGAACGGCCGAGCAGATCGCAGCGGCTGAAGAACACGTGCGTGGCATCTTGGCGTTTTTGGGCGAGGACCCAAAGCGCGAAGGTTTGCTCGATACACCGGCGCGTGTCGTGCGCGCGTACGCAGAGCACTTCGCCGGCTACGCGCAGGATCCGGCGGAGTACCTCGCGAAGACGTTCGAAGAAGTGGAGGGCTACGACGAGCTCGTGCTGGTGAGCGACATCGAGCTGTTCAGCCATTGCGAGCATCATATGGTGCCGTTCGTGGGCAAGGCGCACGTGGCATACATTCCGAATGGTCGCGTGGTCGGCTTGAGCAAGGTTGCCCGCGTCGTGGATGTGTTTGCCAAACGATTGCAGGTTCAGGAAAAGCTGACCAAGCAGATCAGTGACGCGATTCAGACGCATCTGCAGCCGCAAGGGGTCGCGGTCATCCTGCAGTGTCAGCACTTTTGCATGTGCTACCGCGGCGTGAAAAAGCCCGGATCGTGGACGACGACCAGCAAGCTGCACGGCATTTTCTTGCATGATGCAGCGGCGCGTATGGAACTCTTCACCTTGATTGGGCTGAAGCGTCAGATCGGCGGGCAGGGCTTTTGAGCGCGGTTGCGGCGGTCGACATCGGCACGAACTCGGTGCGGTTGCTGGTAACCGACTCGCTGGGCAACGAGCTCGAGCGGTTGATGCGCATGACGCGCTTGGGGCAGGGCGTCGATGTGACCGGTGAACTTGCTCCCGACGCGATCGCGCGCACGACCCACGTGCTCGAGGAGTATGCGGCTCGCGTGCGCGTTCACGGCGCGACGCGCATTCGCGCGGTGGCAACCAGCGCTGCACGTGACGCGCGCAACGGCGCGGACTTCTTCGACGCCGCGGAGCGTTCCCTCGGCGTGCGACCGGAGCTACTGAGTGGTGACGCGGAAGCGCGGCTGTCTTTTGCCGGGGCGACGCTCGGCCTCGCGCGCGACGATGCGCCGTTTCTAGTCGTCGATCTCGGTGGCGGCTCGACCGAGTTCGTTTTGGGAACGGATCGGCCCGAAGCGGCAATTTCCCTGCAAATGGGCTGCGTACGCATGAGCGAGCGCCATTTGCGCAGTGACCCGCCGACGAGCGCCGAGCTCAGCGCGTGTGAGAGTGACGTGCGCCGCGGGCTCGCGCAAGTGCGTGGAGTGATGGACGTGACGAAGGCGCGCACCGTCATCGGCTTGGCCGGCACCGTGACGGCGTTGTCGGCGATGCAGCTCGGACTCACTCACTATGACGCGACTCGCACGCATCACAGTCGCTTGACCGCCGAGCAAGTGGCGGCATCGTGCGCGCGCTTGGCTCGGGCGAACGTCACCGAACGACGCACGTTGCTCGTCGAGCCGGCTCGTGCGGAGGTGATCGTCGGCGGCGCAGTCGTGCTCGCGACGCTGATGAGCGAGCTCGGATTGACCGAGCTGCTCGTCAGCGAACGCGACATTCTCGACGGGCTCGCCGCTTCAGTGCGCTGACGCGGGCGCGGCGGGTTTCGCTGCGGCTGCCGGCGCGGCGGGTTTCGTCGCACTGGTCGCTGGCTTTGCGGCGTTTGCCGCAGATTTCGCCGCCGTCGGTGCAGGCGCGCTTGCCGCTGGTGCGGGAACGGCTGCCGTTGGTGCGGACTCCGCGGGCGCTGCGCTCGGAGCAGGCGACTGACACTTGCCTTCCACGCAAATGCGATCGCCTTTGCATTGGCTGTCGAATTCGCAGCCGTGCGATTCTCGCTTGGCCGCAACGGCGACCGGAGCAGGCGCGGGCTCCGACGCGGCTGGTTTTGCCGCAACCCGCTTTAGCACGCTCGCTTTGATATACCAACCGTTGCCGTTGGCGAACGCAAGTGCCGCGTCACCTCCGAGCTCGCACACGTTCGGACGGATGTGGTCTTTGAAGTCGCTCAAGTTCTGAAAAACGTGGTCACCATAACCCCCAGGAGTGACGTCGATGGTGCCGATCTCCTTGTATCCGATCAGGGGCGATGACGTCATGATCTCGAAATCGCAGTTCGCCTCGTTCGGTGCCTGTCGCGGGCCGTTGGCGGTGACGTCTGTCGCGCCGCAGCCGAGAAAGCTGCCCGCCAAGATCAAACCCACCGTCGCCTTAGAAACCTTATTCAAACCCCGAAGGAATTCCATGCTGCGGACCGTACACGCGATCGATCACGCCGGGAATGGGTTGCAGGGGCGATCTCCGGGCGCACATCGCACCTCGCTGGGGTGCCGAGGTGCTCCGATGTCGTTCGCTCGGCACTCGCGTTCGAACTCAGTGAAGGCTCAGTTTGCGGGCGCGAGCGCCGCCACGAACGTGAAGAAGCCGAAATAGCGACCGCCCTCCGTGTCATTGGTGACGGTCCAGTTGAACGAAGACGCCGCCACGTTACCGGGGCTCGGCTGACTGCGCTCTGCAGTGAAGATATTGGCCCACCCCAAAGGGTAGGGATTGGGAGCGTTGAGTACGCTCGTCTGATTTTCGGTGAAGCTAGCCGGCCACGAGTCGATGATCGGGCGATCGATGGTGGTGTCGGGTGAGAAGCCGGCGATCAGCAGGCAATTGGGCTCGGTGGTCGTGATCGCGGGCGTGGCATTGACGAAATGCAAACCGTCCATGCCAGTCTTCACCACGATGTATTCGTAAGCGTTGAAGGGCTGCATCGTGTTCACGCCGCGATAGACCGACAAGAGCCCTTGAACGCCGTTCCCACTGTTCGGTGAATTGATGCCGTTGAAAACGATCTGATTCGGTTCGTTGCCAGTCGCGAACTTATACAGCAGGTAGCTGCCCTGTCCGTCCGTGCCGTAGTCCGAATGTTGGTCGAGCAATTCCCAGCCGAGGCCGCTCAGCGTGTTGCCGTCCAAGTTGGCGAGCGAATGGTCCGCGCCGAAGAAGACCAGCATCAGATCGCCGGCAATCGTGTTCGCGGGTTTGGTGAAGGTCGCGTTGGTCAAGTGCGAGCTCGCGTTGTCGTTGCCGAACGCCGAATCATGAAATTGAGAGATGCCGATGCGCGTCGGGCCAGGGCTGCTCCCAGCGGATCCGCTGCTGCCTGCGCTGTTGGCGGTGCCGCCGCTGCTGCCCGCGCTGCCTGCGCTGTTGCTGCCTGCGCCGCTGAGGCTCCCGCCTGCGCCGCTGGCTCCCGGCTTGCCGCCTGCAGCCGCGCCACCACTCTCGGTGGTTCCTACATTGCCACCAGTGGTGGTCTCGCCAGCTGCACCCGCTTCATCATTCTCGTTCGCGCCGCTGCTGCCGCCGTGCGCGACTTCACCAGCCGTGCCGCCCGAGTGCAGACCCGCAATCGCGCCCGTACCGGCTGCGGCGAGGTAATAGTCATCCGTCAGCCCCGCCAGCTGGGCGCAACCGAGCGCTGCTGGTGTCAGACCCAACCAAACGCCCAACTGAATTGCTCGTGACGGCCTCATGAGAGAAGCCGGAGCATATCGGCGTGTTTGCCGACAGGCAATCAATCGCGCGTGTACTTGGGCGCAGAAACCTTGTGCGCGGGTGCAGCGTTTGCTTTCGGCGTGTTCAATTTGGCGGTGATTGCAGGGTTTTTCACAGTGGTACCGATTGCCGTGGGCGCTGCGCTCGCGGGAGGCGTCGCTTTGGCGCTCTCCGGCAAGGCCGATCCCGAGGCTGCCGCGATCACGTTGATCGGCGTCGCCGAATCGAGCGTGCGCGCGGGCGCGCTGACAGGGACGGCCGCCGTCGACGTTAGCTCACTACTTGGCGCACCTGCGGCGAAGCGTGAGTGCAGCGCGTACCTGCCAACGAATGCAGTTGCTGCCAAGGTGGCGGCGGCGAATCCTGCCCAGATCAAGGGCCTGGATCGAGGAGAGCTGCCGCTGAGCGTGCTCTTGCGATCGAACCCGGTGCCCGGAGCCGTGCGCGCGACCATCGTCTCGGCAGCGGCGCCCGCGGGGCTCGGAAGTGCGACGCGCGTCACCGTTCCGGTCGAATCAGGTCCGAGCGGCGCGCCCGGAAGCACCAGGTGCCCGACCCCGAGTGCCTCGGCGAGCGCGTTCACCATCTCCGCGGAGCTTCCAAAGCGCGCACCAGCATCCAAATTCGTCGCGCGTCGAAACCAGGTGTCGAATGCGGGCGGGAGGACGTGTCCCGCGAGAGCGGCGCGCCGAACCGCGCTGTCAGTCGCGCCTTTGCTGGTGTGAACCACGAACGTGATGGGGTTTTCGAAGGTTTCAGCCTCTTTTTGCCAGTAGGGCAAACCCACGAGCAACGTGTACGCGATCAAGCCGAGCGCGTAGCGATCCGTTGCTGGGCTGATGCCTTGCGCGAGTACCTGCTCGGGCGCCATGTAAAGTGGTGTCCCGAGGCCGCGCGTCGCATTGGCGGCAGCCGCGGTGCTCGCGTCGGTGACCACTTTGGAAATGCCAAAATCCAAGATCTTGACGCGCGGAGTGCCATCCTCACGATGGGTGAGGAACAAATTCTCGGGCTTGAGATCGCGATGCACGATGCCGGCCGCGTGAGTCTTGTCCAAGGCGCTCGCGACCTGTCGCAGGTAGGTCACGGCGTACTCGCTACCGAGTCTGCCGCGCCGCTCCACGACTTTCGCGAGGTCTTCGCCATCGAGCAGCTCCATCACCAAGAACGGCATGCCCGTCGCGTCATCGATGCCGGCGTCGAACACGTCGACGATGTATTCGGAATGGACGTTCGCGGTGATGCGCGCTTCCATCTGAAAGCGCTCACGCAGTTGGCGATTCTGCAGCAGCTCCGGCAGCATCACCTTCAACGCGCGGCGGCGTTGCGTCTCTAGGTGCAACACCTCGAACACTGCGCCCATCCCACCCGCGGCGAGGCGCCGGAGCACGCGGTAACGGCCCGCAAATACGGATTGGGAGGCGAGATCGAGCTGCCCGAGCACTTCTCCAGCCTATCACGGCTGACGCCCGTCGATGCTCTTGCCAAGGCAGCTCGCAATGAGACATTCTTTCGTAGAAATGGCGCTGCGACCGCGGGTTTTCTTGTGTGCATTGTCGGTCGCGTATGCGCGAGGGTTGTCGGTGGCTTCCGCACAGGACAGCGCGACCGCGGGAGCATTGTTCGAAAAGGGCGTTGCGGATATGGAGGCCGGGCGGTTCGACAGCGCCTGCCCGGCGATCGCCGAGAGCCAACGCATCGATCCGCATCCGGGCACTCTGTTTACGCTTGCGGAGTGCCATGCGCGCTGGGGCAAGGTCGCGAGCGCCGCAGCTCAATACCAAGAGTACGTGGATTTGGTGTCACGGCTCACACCCGATCAACGGCAACGTCATCAAGCACGCGCGGACATTGCGCGGGCACAGCTCGCCAAGATCAAGCCGAGTGTGCCAACACTCACGCTGGTCCTGCCCCCGGATGCACCGCCGGGCACGGTCGTCACCCGCAACGGTGAAGTTCTCAACGCCGCGGCTCTCGGCTTTGCGTTGCCCGCCGATCCTGGGCAGTACGTGATCGTGACGCGAGTTCCGAACGGTGGTGAACACGAGGCGCGGGTGACGCTGCAGCTGGGCGATCAAAAGCGCGTAACACTCGAAGTGAACAACTCGCCGCTCGCGCCCGCAGCGCCGCTCGCGTCCGCCGCTGTACCACCGACTCAGACGATCGCAGGCACGAGCGCAGCCGCTGAAATCCCGCCGGAGCCAGCGCGCGGCAACGGTCGCAAGACGGCGGCTTACCTCGCGGGCGGTCTCGGCTTGGCGGGCGTCGCGGTCGGTACGGTGACGGGCATCCTGGTGCTCGGAAAAAAGTCGGCCGTGAACGACAATTGCACCGGCAGCGCTTGCAATAGTGAAGGCCTTGCCGCCGCAAATAGCGCGCAGAATTTAGCGACCGTGAGCAACGTCAGCTTTGGCGTCGGCGTCGTCGGTCTGGCTGCGTCCGCGATCATGCTGCTCACGGGCGGTTCGGACGGAGGCGCGCCAGCGCACGCTAGCGCACCACGCTTCCAACCCGTTTTGACGGGTCAGAATGGCGGATTTAGCGCCGGCGTGTCTCGCCGTTGGTAGCGCTGCGCTGACCCCGGTGGACGGGGATTGCAGCTTGGCGAGGACTGAGCGCGGTGTCATGGTCAACGCCGACCAATGCCCGTGACGATCGCTTTCGACAACAGCTATGCCCGCCTGCCCGAGCGCTTCTTTGCCCGCGTTTCACCAGCGAAAGTTCGCGAACCGCGGATTGTCAAAGTGAACCATGCGCTCGCCGAACGACTCGGCCTCGATCCGGCGCAGCTCGACTCCGCTGAAGGAGCTCAGGTCTTCGCCGGCAATGTGCTGCCTGACGGCGCTGCGTCGATTGCGCTCGCCTACGCGGGGCACCAATTTGGTGGCTTCTCCCCGCAGCTCGGTGATGGGCGCGCGATCTTACTGGGCGAGGTGATCGGGCGTGATGGCGCGCGTCGCGATCTTCAGCTGAAGGGCGCCGGGCGCACGCCGTTTTCGCGTCAGGGTGACGGGCGCGCGGCGCTCGGGCCCGTGCTGCGCGAGTACATCGTGAGCGAGGCCATGGCAGCATTGGGCGTGCCAACGACACGCGCGTTGGCCGCGGTGACGACGGGTGAAACCGTGATTCGCGAACAGCGGCTGCCTGGCGCAGTGCTCACGCGCGTCGCGGCGAGCCACATTCGCGTCGGCACGTTCGAGTTCTTCGCCGCGCGCCATGACCACGAGGCCATCGCGGAGCTGACCAAGTACACGCTCGCGCGTCACTACCCCCTGGCGGCCACCGAGTCACGCCCGCTTCAACGCGAGGCCTTGCGCTTGCTGGATAGCGTCATCGAGGCTCAGGCGTCGCTGGTCGCGCGCTGGCTCGGACTCGGCTTCATTCACGGCGTGATGAACACCGATAATACCGCGATTTCTGGAGAAACCATCGACTACGGACCGTGCGCGTTCCTCGATGAATACGACCCCAACAAGGCGTTTAGCTCGATCGATCACGGAGGGCGCTACGCGTACGGCAATCAGCCTCGCATCGCGCTCTGGAACTTGGCGCGCTTCGCGGAGACGTTGCTGCCCCTGATCGCCGAAAAGGAAGCGGACGCCGTGAGTCTGGCGAGCGAACGACTCGAGCGTTTCGCGGCAATCTTCGAAGCCGCGCACGGGCGAGTGATGCGGAGCAAGCTCGGTTTGTCTACCGAGGACGCAGGTGACTCGTCATTGATCGAGGATTTGCTCGAGCGGCTCGCGCAGAATCAAGTCGACTTCACGATCTTCTTTCGTGCTCTGTGTGAGGCTGCGGAAGATTCTGCGGCAGATGGACGCGCCGCTGCACTGTTCGCGGACCCCGCGGCGTTTTACGGTTTTGCCGAGCGCTGGCGGAAGCGGTTCGAACTCGAACGGCTCGCGCCCGAATCCCGCGCCCGCAACATGCGAGTCGCGAACCCGGCCTTCATTCCGCGCAATCACCGCATCGAGCAAGCGATCGCCGCCGGGGTGAGCGGGGACTTCGAGCCCTTCGAGCTCCTCGTGCGCGTCCTCGGGCGCCCCTATGAAGAGCAACCGGAGTACGCGCATTTGGCCGAGCCCCCGCTCGTTCATGAGCGGGTCCGGGCCACGTTCTGCGGGACCTGAACGGTCGAATTACTTGGGCTCTCACGCTCCTCTCACTCGTCCGCGACGCCGAAGGCTGGGCGCGCTGTGACGTGTTGATTGACCATCAAAACCAACTGAAAAATGTCGGCTATTGCGATTGATCGCGAGCGCCGGTCGGCAATCGGTTTGGCGACGTCGAAGGGCTAGGGTAGAACGTGGCCGAAAGGGGAATGCGGGATGCTCGGTTCGCAAACACTCGTCGCCTTCGTTGCTGCTGTTGATTCGGCTCGCGCGCGCACGTTCTACGAAGACACGCTCGGCTTGTCTTTGATTTCGGATGACCCGTTTGCGCTCGTGTTCAATGCCAACGGCACCACGATTCGCATTCAAAAAGTGCCGTCGTTCGTGCCGCATCCATTCACTGCCCTGGGCTGGAAGGTTGACGATATCAGCGCAGTCGTCGCGGCATTGAAGGGGAAGGGCGTGGTGTGTGAACGCTTTCCGGGCTTGGACCAGGACGCTCGCGGCATTTGGTCGTCACCGAGCGGCGCGCGTGTGGCTTGGTTCAAGGACCCAGACGGCAACGTGCTCTCGCTTACGGAGTTTTGAAAGCACCACGGTTCGGCGCTTTTTACGGACGACGCACTGCTCCAAGACGCTCGTTTCGCGTCCTGAGTCGCTAACGCTGAAGGGCGTACTCGTCGAATTCGACGATCGACCCGCCTGCACCAAAGTCACTGAAGCGCGCCCAATTCGGTCGCACTCGTACGTAGCTGATGCCCGGCCAACTCTCGCGTTCAACGCCGTCGGGAAAGGCTGCCAAATAGATCCGCTTCAAACGCAGTAAGTCCTCACCCGTGGGTTCATCAGCCACGCCTTCGAGTTGCAACGTTTGTTCGCCAGCCCAAACCACCACGGCAATTCGCGGGTCGCGCCGAAGGTTCTGTGCTTTGCGAGTCGAAGCGAGCGTGTCGAAAATCAGCTCCAAGCCATCACTCACTGCGTAGCCCACGACCGCCGCCTGCGGAGCGCCCTGCGCCGCCACGGAAGCCTCCACACAGTGGCGATGATTTCGCAAAAACGTCAGCAGTCCCTGGCGATCCATAGGCTCTTTTAGCCGCCCACACCCCCCGAAGAAAAGGTGCTTCCAGCGACGCCGCTCGAACCACCAGCACCGTTCCCCGCCCATCCCGTGGCGCCGGTTGCGGCCTTGCTACCGCCGGCGCCCGTCGGCCCTTTCCATCCGCCCGTCGAGCCTTTGCCGCCTGTCGATCCGGTGGATCCTTTCCATCCGCCCGTCGAGCCTTTGCCGCCCGTCGAGCCCTTCCACCCGCCGGTAGTGCCCGTTGCGCCTTTCCATGGGGAGGAGCCGCCGCTGCCCGATGAGCTGACACACATCGGCGTCCCACCCCTCTTCGTCGCGATGATCACGCCGTTGCATGCGCCGCCCGCGCCCGTTGAAACGTTCGAGCCGGTCGAGCCTCGTGAGCCCGTCGCGCCTGACGATCCCGTTGAGCCGCGTGACTTCGAACCGATCGGACCAGATGGCCCCGTTGGCCCCCATCCGCCGCTTCCGGTTGACATCGCGTTGCCACTCGGGGTTCCGCCCATACGCGGGTTGAGGTTGGTTACGCCTCCGCCCTGCCCATTGGAGACGCTGTCATCGTCGTCGTTCACGGTGATCACTCGTCCACCGCATGCCACGACGTAGCTGAACGTCGCGACGCTGACCGACGCAATAAATAGGTTTCGAGAGCCCTCCCGCTTTCGCATGCCTGGTATGGAAGCATGCCTTTCGCCAGGATGAAACTGGAGGTGCTTCAATATTCTCGGAGCTGTTCAGTTATCGCGTAGCCGCGCTTTTCTGCACAATGCATGGCCCTGGGGAAAGCTGCGCCGGAATCGGAATCCGCCGATCGCCGAACGGGCGCGCTTCCTGCAAGGTCAGGCGTACGACGCGGTGCGTGACATGGACGACCTGAACCAGGAGGCATGAATGCAAGCCATCGTATTGTCAGAGTACGGCGATCCGAATCGACTCGAACTTCGCGATCGCCCAGAACCCGAGCCGGGTGCGGGCCAGGTCAAGGTGCGCGTTGCCAGTGCGAGTCTCAATCCGGTGGATTGGAAGCTGCGCAGCGGCGCACTGCAAAAGATGATGCCGCTCGAATTGCCCGCAATTCTGGGGCGCGATGCCGCAGGTGAGGTGGTTCGCGTAGGCGCGGGCGTCACGGAATTCAAAGAAGGCGACCAAGTTCTCGGCCTCGTGAATGGCGCCTACGCGCAATACGTCGTTGCTGGCACAGAGTCGTGGGCCAAGTTGCCCGAGGGCCTTGCGGCGCGAGACGCAGGCGCATTGCCGCTCGTGTTGCTCACCGGCGATCAGTTGGCGGAAGCAACGTTGGGTCCCAGCGCGGGTGCTGGTCTCACGGTATTGGTCACGGGCGCGCTCGGTGCAGTGGGGCGAGTTGCCGCGTGGGGCATCCGGCAACGCGGCGCTCGTGTCCTCGCCGGCGTGCGAGCAAAGCAAGTCGACGAGGCCAAATCGCTCGATGTCGACGCTGTCGTCGCCATCGACGACGATGATGCCGTTGCACAACTCCCCGAGGTTGATTGCATCGCCGACACCGTCGGAGGCGAAACGATCGCCAAACTCGTGCCGAAAATCAAAACCAGCGGCACCCTGGGCAGTGTACTCGGCCAGCCGAAGGGCGCGAAAGAGCGCGGCCTGATGGTGGTCGCGATCATGTCGCATCCCGATAGTGAGCACCTTTCTCGACTCGCCGCGGCGGTAGCAGCCGGTTCGCTCCAAATCCCGATCGCCAGACGCTTTCCCCTCGCTGAAGCTCCGGCAGCTCACGCGCTGGCCGAACAAGGCGGTATCGGCAAGGTATTGCTGATGCCGTTCGCCTAGTGCGTGCTCGCGCAGCTCGAAATGGCACGCACCCTGCAGACACCCGCGCAGACGACGAACCATTCAGAGGGAAAGCCGACCATGCCGGAAGAACGAACCAAACGACGCGCCGCGAAAGACAGGGCTGAAGGTAAATCGCCGAGCACTCAGGCAGGCGAATTCGTGCGTGAAGAAATCGAACACGTGCGCGAAGGAAAGCACGGTGCTCGCTCGAGCAAACAAGCGATTGCGATTGGGCTCTCCAAAGCGCGCCGAGCCGGTGTCGAACTGCCACCGCCGAAGTCGGGTCGAACCTCCAAACGCACTCAGCGGAGCGCGGCACGAGACAGCGCGCGTGGCCGCACCGCACCGAACCGAAAGCCATCGCCCCGACGAAGCCGCGCCACGACGGAAGCGCTGCAGCGCGAACCAAGCGCCGCAGGAACTCGCACCGCGCTGTCCCGGCAAGCACACGCGGCCGCGCGTACCCGCGGTTCGACCGCCCGCAAGGCCGCTGCGCGCAAGGCCGCACGCACACGCGCGGCTCGCGGAACGAACCGCACCCGAGGGACGCGCGCTCGACAGAGCAGCGCAGCCAAGCGCGGAAGCCGCGCCGGAAAACGCTGACCTTGCCAGCCCCGGGGTGGCGCGAACGAGGGCAGGGCCTCGATTCGCGTCGCCCCGGGTGGCACTGCCCGAAGCGACAAATCACTGCTCTGAGAACGACTGGAGCTGTCGCGCACGTGGTGCCACACTCGGCCCGTGCCACGAAAGCCCGTCACGAGCAAAGCCACCGTTCAAGCGCGCCCGGACGGTAGATTCCGTTTCGCCGTCGTGGCCGACACTCACAGTAAGCCGCACCCGGCGACCGACCAGCGCATTCGTGAACTCGAGCCCGACGTGATCCTCCACGCCGGCGATATCGGCGAACTATCGGTGTTGGAGCGGCTTCGAGAGCTCGCGCCGGTGATCGCGGTGCGCGGTAATATCGACGCACAAACGAGCCAAGTGCCGGACGTGGTGACGCTCGAGCTGATGGACGGCGAGCGCATGAAACTGCGCCTCTTGCTATTGCACATCGCGGTGTACGGGCCGAAACTTCGCGCTGAAGTCGCGCGCTTGGCGACGAGTGAGCGCGCGTCCTTGGTGGTGTGCGGACATTCCCACGTGCCGTTCATTGGCCGAGATCGTGGTGTGACCTTGTTCAACCCTGGGTCGATCGGACCGCGGCGATTTCAATTGCCGATCATGATGGGAACGATCGACATCTCGCGCGAGAGCGCGAAGTTGACGCATATCGATTGCGAGACGGGCAAGACGTGGTTGCCGCCCTGAGGTTTGCCGCGCTCCGCGCCGAACGCGCCGGGCCAATGAAGCCGCGTTCGAACCCGGCCTAGCCCCAATATCCAAAGTTCCAGCCAGTGGCCCGCGCCCCTGGAAGACCTCGGCGATTCTCGCCATGCCTAAGCTGCCCTCGCGCGCTCGTCGGTCATGTTAGGGTATTCGCATCATGAAGGGTGGCTCGTCACTTTGCGCCGCGAAGGTGCTCGAATTCGCATTGGCTTTGCTGTGCACTGCGGCGTGCAGCGGCGAGCCCTCAGCGCCGGGGCAGCCGAGCGCGGCCGGTGCTGGCGGTGCCGAATCACCAGAGGTCACCAAAGAGCACATCGGTGACGAGGTATTCGACGACACCAGGGTTCAATCCTACCACCTCACGATGTCCGATGCCGAGTACGCCAAGCTGATGGACCTGTCGACCTTGCTGCTCGACAAAACCACTGTCAACGAAGACCGATACGTGAATGCTTCGCTCGAGTTCGGCGATCGCACGCTGCCTTCGATCGGAGTCAGATTCAAAGGACAATTTTCGATCTGGGGCTGCGTGGACGGCGCAACTGGTACGCGCAGAGTGCGGGTAGAGCCATTCTTCGGCGACATCGACGTCTGTCAGCGGTTTTCGCTCAAGCTCGACTTCAACCGCAATGACGCGGACGCGCGCCTGAACGGTTTGAAGAAGCTGAACCTGCACGCGATGTCGGCGGACCCGAGCAAGCTGCGTGAGCGGCTCGGCTACTCACTATATCGGGACATGAACGTTTTGGCGCCGCGTGCCGTTCATGCGCGCGTATATATCAACGGCAAGTATCATGGGCTGTTTGCCGCCGTCGAAGAGGTGGACGGCCGTTTTGCGGCGAACCGCTTTCCGGACTCCGGAGATGGCAATCTGTACAAGGAGATCTGGCCGGCTACACCAGTGACGAGCGCTGACGCCGAAGCGGCGCTCAAAACCAATGATGATCCGGACACGCGGGATGTCTCCGACTTCATGGCGTTCAAAGCAGCGGTCGTTGGCGCGAACGAAGCGGACTTCGCGACGAAGCTTTCGCCGTACATCGACTTCGACTACCTCGCTCGCTACATCGTGGTGAATCGCGCGATCAACGATTTCGATGGCGTGATGGCGTTCTACTTCGGTTGGGGCCCGCCACCTGCGAACCACAACTTGTACTGGTACCACGACACGGACAGCGGGCGCTTCATGCTCATCCCTTGGGACCTCGACAAGAGCTTCTGGTACCCAGAACCGAACTTCTGGTCCGACAACGCGCCCAACGACCGGAACATCACCCCAAATTGGAACGTGGTCAGTCGCAACTGCAATGGCTACACCGCTTGGTTCGACAACCTGAACAACCCCTACAAGATGATGGCAATCGACTGCGACCCGCTGATGCGGTTGCTCCGCGCCCAGATCTACGCTGAGCAAAAGAGCAAAACCGAGCAATTCATCGCCGGCCCATTCTCGGAGGCGAGCGTGCGCGCAAAGGTGGCAGTGTGGCGCGCACAAATTGCGGACTCCATCCAAGACGATCCCTTGGTCGACGCGACTCGATGGCAGGCTTCTGTCGATGCCCTAGTGGCCGATCTGCCCAAGTTCCAAGGCAACGTGCGCTTGATGATGGACGGGCTCATTCCGGAATAGCACTCAAGGCTTGCCCACTCGCCGATGACCGGCCTCGGGACGTCGCTTTGCTTATGCCGAAGCGGATCGTGTCGCGAACTTACAATCATCGGCATGTCGCATGCATAACCCCGGGCGATGTTCAGTCACCTGAAGGCACGCTGGGACGAACTGAGGCACTATTCACCCGGCGAGCGCTTCGAGAAATTTCACGAAGCTCAGCAGCACCGTTCCCACTGGGTGCATATCGCGTACACGGCGGTCGCCGTCGCGCTGCTACCGGTCGGTATTCTGTTTGCGTTCATTCCAGGGCCGGCGGTGCTGTTCTTTGCCCTGAGTGCGGCACTGTTTGCCACGCAGTCCATGTGGCTCGCGCGCAAACTCGACAGCGCTGAGCTCGCGTTGCGCAAGGCATGGCAGAACGTACGCGATTGGTGGCGCGACCGGCGCGCCCGACGCGACAAACACGCGTGACCTTTCACCAGCGCTGCGCTCTCGACCCTGGCGAACCGAAGGTTCCTGGGGGTTGCACGCAGTGCAACCCTGCAGTCATTGGGAGAAATCCGCCCAGGGACACGCGGCACGAGCCGCCCATTTCTGGCCCTTGTCGAAATTGACGCCGTTCATTGAGCGACCACTCATCAGCAGATCTCCCGGTACGCTGCGAGCGCTCCTGAGCCCGATAACACACGATCTCGACGTCCCGTCGAGCCAACAGAACACAGCGAACGGCATTTTTCGGACGGATTTGGCATGGGCTTCAGCTACGCCGCCCCACTTTGCAACACCCGACCGCGACCGGCGCAGTTTGTGCCTACGCGGCGAACCCTGTTACTTTGGAGGGATGGTGTCCGCGACGGACATGATGGAGGTCATTCGTGCTCATCGACGGCGTCGCGCACTCGTCCGTGCGCTGCTGGCTGCCGGTTGCATCGTGCTATTCGGGTATTTGATCGATCGCAGTGGGCCGGAGATCACCGTTCCAGGGAAGGTCGTGGCATATGAGCCAGGCAAGGAACGTTCGTCGTATGGCCGGCTCGGCAACGCGGCCGAGCGCCCATCGGGGACTGTTCGAATCGAAACCGAGCACGGAACATTTTCCTGGAACGGCGCTTCGCCTGCACCTGACGTCTGGGTCGATGGAGTCGTGGGGCGACTCAGCGGCTTCTTACACGTTCGCCGAGTGCGCCCCCGCGACCACAAGTAGTGGCGTCATTCCGCTAGAGTGCGAAGCCGAGCTTTCTGAAAACGCCCTCGGTCGTGTCGTCTAGTCGCTCCAGCAGCGCGAGCAGCCCCTGAGCCAAATGCGGCGGCGCCGACATCAGAGTATCGAGTCGCAGGAGACGGTCGAAGTCGACCGCGACCGGGCCTGGGCGCTCGATTCCGTTGCCGAAGTTGAATTTGACGCCTGCGACGTGCATGACATTGATGACCTGCTGAGCGACGACGCCATAACCGATCGTCGTCGGATGAATGCCGTCCAGTGAGAAGAGGCCGCCTTGGGTTCTGCCCTGCGCATCCGCGGAGAAAAAGCGTGAGTCGACGCCGAGCTGCGCGAGTGAATCGGGCAACGGGTAAGCCCCACCAACGCTGTCCCACCAAGAGGGCCGCGCGGTCTTGTCATCTAGGTATCGACGCGCGGCCAGGCGATCGAGCAGCCCGGCTGTCTCGAGCACGAACCAGCGTTTGCCTTGCGCGCGCTTCGTTCGCACCACCTCCGTGATCGCGTCGTTGTAGTCGTCAATCGCGCTATCGATGGCCCGTGCCTGACCCGCAGTGAGGCACGGGTCGTCGCGATAGTCGAATGATTGCACCCAAGGCCGCGCGTAGAACTCGAAGTATCGACTACCGGCGGTCACCTTGCCGCCGCCCGAACCGGGGGTAATGCCCTTGGTGATGGGCGGGATCGTCACGTGCGGGACGGTGCTGAGTATCACATTTTCAGCTTGGATTTCGTCCAGTAGCGGCACCAACGCGGCGAGCTCCTCCTTGAAATGCTTGGGCTGCCAGACCGTAAATCGTCCCTTTTTCTTGGGATCTCGGTGGTCACCGCTGTCATCGGTCCAAGTCGCGTCGAGGTTGATCACCGACCGAAGCGCATTGTTTGCCCCGATCATCACGATCAGCGTTTCGATGCCGCCGTCTTTCCCGAGCTCCTTGGCAGCGGCGACAGGGCTCGAGGTGCCTTCGATTTGCCCCGGAGCCCGCGTACTCTGCATGACGCGATACGCGGATCGCGCTGCCGCCGTGGTCGCATAGAGCAGCCCAGATTCGACTTGCTGGCGGAGGAAAGCGGCGGACGCCTGCATCAGGTCTGCAACATCCCAACCCCAGCTAGCCAAGTTATGGACGCGCTCCGGCGAAATGTTCTTGTCCCATTCCGATCGCCAGAACGTAGAGACATCCTCATAGAAGCCGATGCCGCCGAGCCCGGCTTTCACTAGATCCGACACACCCCTCAAATCGTGATTGACCGTACCCTCCAGTTTCCGCAGCAGGAACTCGAGATTGAACGGCATCCCGCCGTAACGTCGCAGCGTTGGAACGACGAATTCGTCGTCGTCCAGCCCGAGCTCCCACGCAACGATGCGCGGCCATGAGATGGCGGTGTTCGCGGTGCCCAAGCTCTGAAAGCCCATCGTCAGCGAATCGCCGAGCGTGACCAGCCGATGCTTGGAATTGGTCGTCGCTTTTGGCCCGAGCTTGATCCCGAGCTCAGGATCGATTTCTGGCTTCCGAGCCTCGGTACGGAGAACCAGATCCTCGGGTGTCCCGCTGTGACGCTCGTTGGGATTGAGCAGATCTTTTTGTTGGTGCTTCGTCATTGTTCGGGAGAGCTTAGGGTAAGGCGGCTGGTTCTGCGAGTGACGACTTCCTCAAGCTCTCGAACAGCTTGCGTGACAGGTCATACAAGAACATTTGCTGAGAGTGGCCCACGTGCACCTCGCGATCGCTGTAGCCGTCATCCAAATAGTAGAGTCCGGCAATGAGTGTTCGGTAGCCGGACTGCCGCGTTACCGTGCCCATCCCGAGCGAGAGCGCGGCCATCGCTTGGTGGCGCGCCTCTTTGCATGCAAGCTCTTCTGCGCCGTTTGCCATGCCGATCAAGGCCCAGAACCCAACCACCAAGCCGAACGAGCTGGGCGTAAAGTGCATGGGCGAGTCGAACTCACCGTTCATACGCATCAATTCGCGAATGCGATTGACGCTTCCGAGATCGATTGCTGGTTCGGGTGAGAGCAACTCGTACAGCAACAAATTCTCTCGTAGCGCGAGCGCCCCACGGACCGGATACGGGTCTCGTAGGATCAAGTGACGAAGCCTGGTCACTGCGTCCGAATCCAAACGGCAGGCGACCTCCGAAGCCACTTGCAGGCGTTCGCGAAAGCGGGGGACGAAAGTCTCCTCGAGCTCGAAGGGCATCGAGCAAATCGCTGCGAGGTCGGTGAGGTCTCTCGTTGCCTCGGTTCTGTCTCCAGCTAGATGAGCTTGCACGCGAATTGCCCAAGCTGCCAAAACCACGTTGCGGCGTGTCGTCAGCCACACCCGCTCGGCACGTTCCAATGCGCCGGCGTCACGCAGAATCTGCGCAGCTGCGTCCGACAGGGCGATGAAGCGCAAAAAGCAGTCCTCGTCCAAGTTTGGAGGGTTGGTCGGCGTGGTGTCGAGGTCGTCCAACTTGGTATACTCGGGCTTGATAAGCCCGAAAGACGCACTCGTCTTGACGTCTTGGAGGTCAGCTAGGAGTTGGTCGGTGCGCGTTTGAATGGCTTTGACGGGGAGCGGCGTTCGACTCGTGCCTGAATACGCTTTCTCGCAATTGGCGAAGCACACGTCCGCCATGCCAAGCAGCGCCGGCGCTAGGCGCAACGCGACTTCGGGGGTCACCTTGCCGTCGCGATTGGCTTTCCGGTGCTCGCCTACACAGCGCGCCGCCGCCTCGTAATGGCTATATGCGTATTCGCGCCAGTCGTTACCTCGGAGCAGGTAAAAGTCTGCGGTCTTCAAGTGCAGATCACAGCGACTCAGCCAAAACGGATCTCCCCGCACGCCCCGCTTTGTGCTGATGAGTAACTCGATCGTGTACCGTACTCCTTGCTCGAGCATCAGCCGCCCCGAGCTTGGTCCGCGGCTCTTCTCCGCGATCCACGCGCAAGCGAACATTGGCTCGAACAAGAGCTGCAAATCCTTGGTTGTCTCGCGCCAAGGAGGATCGTGGTCTAGCTTTTCCCCTACCTGGTGCGGTGCGCGCCGCTTGATGATCGACAGCAGGTCAGCAAGCGCCGAATTCGCCAGCGTGCGAGCGTTGCGATAGTGAACCAGCGCGTCAACATGGTCTCCCGTGCGCTCGTACGTTAGCCCAATTCGAAGCCGGTTGAAGATGCGTGGTACGCTCCAATTGAGTTGAGCCCTCCCCTGTTGTGCTAGCAACGCGCTCGGGTCTTCGGTGGCGACGGAGGAGCCCGCTTTTGCGTCCGAATCCCGGGGCTTTTTGAGCACGCCGAGCAGCGGCAGGACAGCGCCTTCGTACTCGCGTGTGAGCGATTGATCGAGGCTTTGAATGGCAGCAAAGTAGTGCTGCCGCGCCTGCTGGTAGTCTTCGTCGAAATCGTACAGTTCACCCAACGCGCTACGCGTCGTAAATTCGTCCTCGCCACGTTCCCTGACCACGCGCAGGCGTCGCTCATACTCTTGTTTCAAGAGATAGGTCTCGTCGAGCGTGAAGTTGAAGGTTGCCATCGCAGAGCTGGACAGCCGAGAGAGATAGCGAATCTCCGCTGCGAACGCGCTGCCGAACCTAAAACGATACAGCCCGGCCTCGATGCGGACGATGTAGCTCTCGGCCCACTCGTTCACGATCCGAGTCATGACCTGGCGCAGATCGGGTGCGTGATGCACGTCCAGCAATTCGTCGAGTAGTTCGAGGCTGCTCCAATGGAACGCGCGATTGTGAAACTTGAACAGGAACTCGGTCAGATAAAAGGCGGATTGGATAACCTTGTCTTCCGAACGGTAGGCGACCAGCGGGGCCACGCGGTCGAAAATGCGTGCGAAGAACGCGATGCGAAAGCGGTCTGCATACCCAAAGCGAAGCGTATGCTTGCCGGTCCTTTCGTGAAACGAAACGAACTCGTCCAGCAAGGACTCGATATTCTTGGGGTTGCCACGCCCGACAATCGTGAGATAGCGGTAGAGCCGCTCTTCGAACATAGGGTCCGCGGTGTGACTGTGCGAAACCGCGGCCATCGCGCGGGCTTGCACCGGTGACGCGCCATCTTCGACGTGAACCGCGAGTGGCTCTGGGTCACCGGACTGTACGTACCAAGTGATTGGGCGAGCCGGTAAAGCGGTGAGGCTTTGGTATAGATTGGCCCTGCTCTTGGCACTACGCCGTTGGGCCTGCAGAAACTCGACCGTGCGGCGTAAGAGCAACTCTCCTTTTCGGACCTGTGCGCTGGGCTCGGTCGTACGAGACGGTCTCGTCTTTGCCCAAGCTGCCGGAGTGCTCGCTTGCTTGGTGACGATACGCTGGTCTGCCGCGTCTACCAGCAGTGATGGCAGATACAACTCGCCCTCGAATACCGTGCTCAGCAGTGGCTTGCGCGCCGTACGATCCGCGAGCCATTCATCATCCAAATCCCTGCCGCCGATGAAGATGAAACGCGCCTCGGCGGAGGACACGAAATTCTTCATCTCCGAAAGCAATCGGTGGAGATCACGATTGCGCTCGCTGCCAAAATGACTGGGCATCGTCCCGAGAGCTTCGGCCGTAACCGCGAGCCGATGGTTCCCAACTTTGTCCAGCTCGTCGAAAATGAAGATGATGTCTGCCGAGGGCGCGAACCAGAGGAGTTGGGCTGCGGCATTCGTTTTTGAGCGAGCCATGTCGCTGATCACGCGCAACACCTCTTGCTCGATCTGGCGGGGATCCAGCTTGCCGGTCTCGACCGTCACCGCGTCAGCCGCTTTACCGATGCCGAGCTTCGAATAGCCAACCTGCGTGGCGATGCCGGATTCGACGCGCCGAGTTGCGCTGTCCAAGCTGCGCAGTAAATTCCGAGCTCTTCGATTGAGTCGAGTGTGCCGCGAGAAGACGGTCAGCGGGGTGAGGCAGAGGGCGGCGGCTACGACCAAACCAAAGAGGGCGGACAAGGCAAACTGGTGTTCAGTCTCGTTGAAGGGCAAGAACTCCCTCAAAGGCCAGCTGCTGTCCAGTGGCTTAGCGGATAGCGGAAGCGCCTGCGCGAGACAAGCACCTGCCGCGCCTGCCATACCTGCTGCTTTGCCCAGCAACGGCATCAACAGATTGACCGTGCCCAGCACGAGAATGACCGCGCTGCCCAAATGCATTCGTCCCGTTCGGGTCGAAAAGTTGGTCAGCGTCCGGCGGTGCTCGTGAACCAACGCAGTGAGCATCGCGCGGGCCACGGTCGTTTGATCTAGGTTATCGAAGCCTAAGTTTACCTTTGCCCGGATTACGGGTAGCCAAGCGTCGTAAAGGCCGCCCAGGAATGTCAGGCGACATACGGCCGAGTGCCTGCGAAGTTGGAAGAATTCGACTGCGATTAGGCCTGCGATCGCTCCACTCACGACAACATGAGGCAAGCTACCGAACCACTGGGTGTCCGAGCTGTCCAGCGCGTCCGCGAGCAAGAGCGTGGCGTATCCGAGAAATGCGATCCAGCGCGCGGATACCAACGCGATTTGGTGCCGTTCGAGCTTGGTTTCCCTTCGTAAAAGACGAAAGGAGAGCAGGTCCGAAATCACGTTCCACAACGGCAGCAGCACGACCCAAGCCAGCATTAGCAAAGCGACCCATTGTGATGAGTCGGGCTGTGTAGCCCCGCGAACGCAGCGGAAGAGATCAGCGGCTAGCCACGGAATGACGAGTACCCAAAACACGCCGATGAGCCAAACCTGCGTGACCGTCACGAGGTGGCCCGCGCGTGGATGCGTCCCGATGCGCGCGCTCAGGTCGCCGACGTAGTTTTCGACGCAAGCGTCGACGAATGTCGACTTGCCCACCCCTCGATTGCCGGTAATCAGGAATGCGCCCGAATGCCGACGGGTCTTCAACCAATCGAGCAAAACTCGGCGGTACCTTTGGCGTCCCACCAATATTCGATTTGCAGTCGGAGAGGCCGGTGCCGAGCCCTCGTAGCGCCCAAGCTCGACTCGGTAAACGTGATCTCGCTCGACGCGCATTATTGTGCGCGACACTCAGGTAGCAGCGCGCCCTGACACAAAGCCAAACCCTTCGGTTCCAGCTCGGGCCCAGCTTGCCTGAGCTCATCGCGTTCGTCTTGTAGGATTCTCAGAAAACGCGCCAATTCCTCGTCGGTGGGCATGACTCCGCTCGCTACCTTTCACTCTCGGGTTTGCTTTGCACTCAAACCCGGGAACCTTCTCACAGTGCCCAACACGGATGCTGCGCTTTGGCGTAGTCATCTTTTCAATCACCAGCCGAGCGAGCTTGGTGAACGGGTGCGCATAATCGTAGGTGGCGGGATATTTCCAATAGCAGACGAGCGCGTGACGGGAACGACTCAATCTAGAATTGCGCGTGTCCCCGAACCGCACTTCGGATCTCTTCACTCAATTCCACGCCGTGCGGCGCCTGAGCGGCTGAGCGCTCCCAACGGGCCAACCACCGCGCGTCGAGCGGCTGCTCCAGAAGCTCGCGTCGTGTTGCGGCTACGGTGGTCTCCTTTTTCATCCCGGTTGCGATGCCCGTGCCGACGAAGAAGCCGCCAAGGAGTAGTGACACGCGCGTTGGTGTCGCGGCGCTGTACGTGAGTAAGGCGCAGCCGTCTCCATCGTTGCGCGCATGCGCACGCAATTTCGAGAATGACGCGGGCGTCCACAAGGCGGGGTTCGATACGGGCGAGAATGGATCGAAGAAGATCAGGTCTGCTCGTTCCCAAACTCTTTCCCACAACTGTGCCGCGTCACCGAGATGCACCTCCCATCGAGATTGCCCCTCGCTCCAACGCTCACCGTTCAGTATCGCAGTTCCGGCGCTCGCGAACGGCCGTAGGAACGGAAACCCCTGAGCGTCCGCCAACGCGAGTCTCAGCGGCGCGAGATCGATCTCGAAGCTTATCACTTGGAGTTCACGCCGTTGTCGCTCGCCGAGTTCATGCGCGCAGGTCAGTGCGGCCACTGCATTCGTGCCAGCGCCGAGTCCGACGTCCCACACGCGCAGCGGCGGTCCTGCGTGTTGCAGCTTTTCTGCCAAACGCGACTGCTCCACGTACAGCGCGCGGGCTTCTTGCCATGGGCCCACTGAGGGGTGCATGACTTCGCCGTGGCCGAGGTGACGCACGGCGCGTGTGCCGTTGCGTAGCGTTATGAGCTCGAAGTCGCCGTCGCGCATCGGATCTTCATCCGAAGCTGGCATGGTCGAGCCGAGGGTCCGCGAGGGTCCGCATTTCCTGGCTTTTAGCGGCGCCGCTGGCCGTTGCCAATGGGGTCTGCTTTCAGGCGACCGAAACTCGACGCCGAAGGCTACGCCGCTGCTCGTCGCGCCGCGTGACCATCAAAAAAAGAAACCACGACCTCGAGGTTGTGAGGTTGCGCGGAGCCTGCCCTGGTCGGACTAGTTGCATGTTCCAACGCAGCCGAAGGGTTCTCGCTCGCAGTCGGTGAGCTACCAAGCAGTGAGCCTGGCGACACATCGTTAAGTGCAATGGCGCCTCAGGCCTCGCTCGCCCGCCACTTCTTTGGTTTCGGGCTGCCGATCGACTAAATGGGTAAGGTGACTGCACCGCAGCTAGCCACTCGAGTCGCTACGCGCACCCGGACGATTCAGGTTTGGCCCGTGCCGGAAGTGCCTTATTTTACGCAGGAGAGTGAACGGCCGCCGGACTCGGGGCCCGTGTTGATTGGCGGGTCATCGACAACGTCGGAGGCTTCCAGGTCGCTGCCAGGTTCAGCGTCGTCGGGAGCGCCAACCGCGCCATTTGACACCGCACGGTTGCCCAGCTGCGGTGAGAAAGTGGGCGGCCGTTGCGTGTTGCGCTCGTTGCTCGGTGAAGGCGCGTTCGGGCGCGTGTTCGCGGCTGAAGACGAGGAGACTGGGCAGCAAGTGGCGCTCAAGGTCGTCGGGTTGCGGCGCTATCCGCGTGAATATGCCGAACACGAGCTGCGCGCGCTGGCGGCGATTGCCCACCCGAACGTCGTGCAGCTCAACGAGCACGGTGTCGAAGCAGGCGCGGCGGAGCCGTACCTCTGGTACACGATGCCGCTCTATCAAGGGTTGGACTTGGCGGCGCTGCTCAAGGGACAGGGCAATTTGTCGTTGGCGCGCGCGCACGCGGTGTTTACGCGCATTGCCGGGGGCGTGTGTGAGATGCATCGGCTCGGGTTACGGCACCAGGATATCAAGCCCGACAATATCTATCTGGCGGCGATGGCGGGGGTTGCCGAGCATCATCCGGTGTTGCTCGACTTGGGTGGAGCGGCGCGTGAACACGCGAGTCGACCGCTCGTTGCAACATTTCCATTTGCGGCGCCAGAACAGACCGAGGCGCTGATCGGCGGACTGCTCGGCGAAGAGCACGCAGCGCTGACCGAGAAGGTCGATGTGTACGCGCTCGCAGCGACGCTGCTCTTCTCGCTGGTTGGCTCGAAGTTCGTTGGTCACGACATCGCACAAGACGATAGCAGCGTGGAAGCGACGCCGGAGGCGCTGACTGCGCTGCGCGCTCGGCTTTCGCGCATTCATGCCGCACGCGTGCTCGCGCCGTTGCCCGATGAAGCGTTGCCCGGCTTGTCTGGCGTCGTGCGTGAGCGATTGTGCGCGGCATTCAGTCGTTGGCTGGCGATCGATCCTTTGCAGCGGCCGAGAGCTCGACAGTTCCTCGAAGAGCTTTCGGTGTTGCTCGAGTGGGACAGCGAGCTTTCGCGTCGCCGGCACGCGCGGGAGTTGCGCCGAAAGTTGTTCGGTGTATCGGCTGGGTTGTCACTTGCGGCAGGCGTAGGCGGCCTCGGTGGCTATCAATGGCACAAGCGCACCATGGGTGAAGCGAAGCAGGCAACCAACGCGGCGTTGAAGAAGGCCGATGCCGCATCCGACGAGTTGCATCGCGCAGGGACGACGCTCGACAAGATCATCGCCGATCCTTCGCTCGGCGCCGTGGAGAAGGCGCGCCGCATCACCGAAGTGGTGGCAGCTTTGGAGGCGCAGACCGAGCGCTTGGCGCTTGCCAATGAGCGCTTGGATCAAGAACGGAAGAACGCCGAGAAGGAGTCGCGTTTACGCGCGCAGCAGGAGAAGGTCGCTTTCGACACTGCACTCGAGAAAGCCGAGGCAGAACGCGTGGCCGCCAAGAACGCGCAGGCCGCGGCGGAGACCTCGGCTTGGAAGGCCGAGGCAGAGCGGGACCAGGCGCGGAACGATCAAGCCGTCGCGGACGCCGCGCGCGCCAAAGCCGAGCGGGACCGATTGCTCGCGCAGCAGGACAAGGCGGCTGCGGATGCCGCGCGCGCCAGAGTCGAGAACGAGCGCGACCGGCTCGAGAGTGAGAAGAGCGCGGCGGAAACGGCCAAGTTGAATGCTCAGGCGGAGCTCGCATTGTTGCGACAAAACAAGGCAGCCGACGAGAAAGCGGCCTTCGATCGCGGAGTGGAGCTAGGGTACGGCAAGCGTAGGCCGAGCACGCCAGCACAGTAAAGCGGTGCGCGCTTCGCGAGCGCTTCGAAAACGATGTTACTCTTGCGCCATGCCAGTCAGTGAGCAATGCGCCGAGTGGGTCGAGCAGCGGTTTGCGCAGTCGATAGTACCAACGTTGCAGACGTACATCGCGATTCCGAACAAGAGTCCTTCCTTCGACTCGGCCTGGAAGCAGGCGGGTCATATGGATCGCGCGGTGGAGTTGCTAGCTGGTTGGGCGCGCGAGGCAATGCCGGAGGGGGCGACCCTCGAGGTGGTGCGACTCGGTGAGCGCACTCCGCTGATCTTCATCGATGTGCCAGGGACTGGCGGCGCGGCAGGCGATACGGTTTTGCTCTACGGGCATCTCGACAAGCAGCCGGAGATGACTGGCTGGCGCGAGGGGCTCGGACCTTGGCAGCCGGTGCTCGAGGGCGACAAGCTGTATGGGCGTGGAGCCGCGGATGACGGCTATGCGATCTTTGCTTCACTGACGGCGCTCGCTGCTTTGCGGCGGGACAACGTGCCGCACGCACGCGCAGTGGTGCTGATCGAAGCCTGTGAAGAGTCCGGCAGCTATGATTTGCCGGCATATATCGAGCATTTGGCGCCGCGCATCGGCGAGCTTTCACTCGTGGTCTGTCTCGATTCCGGGTGTGCGAACTACGATCAGCTGTGGTCGACGACTTCACTCCGCGGGTTGATTGTGGGAACGCTGGAGGTGTCGCTGTTGAGTGAGGGGGTGCACTCCGGGGATGGCTCGGGCGTGGTCGCTTCGAGTTTCCGCGTCGCTCGCCACTTGCTCGAGCGGCTCGAGGATGCGAACACGGGCGCAATCAAGCTCGAAGCATTGCACGTGGCGATTCCAGCGGAGCGCGCCGCGCAGGCGCGGGCCGCTGCCGAAGTGCTGGGTAACGAGGTGTGGCAGAAGTTGCCACTGCAAGCGGGAACACGCGCGGTCGCGGAGAGCAATGCGGAGTTGATTTTGAATCGCACCTGGCGCCCAGCGCTTTCGATCACGGGCGCAGAAGGGCTGCCGCCGATTGCGAATGCCGGTAACGTGATGCGGCCCGTGACACGCTTGAAGCTCTCTCTGCGTGTGCCCCCGCGGCTCGACGCGAAGCAGGCCGCGGCCCGCGTGAAAGCGGTGCTCGAGAGCGAACCACCCTATGGAGCGAAGGTGAACTTCAACGGTAACGATGGGAGCAACGGTTGGGACGCACCGCCGCTTGCTCCGTGGCTTGCGACTGCGCTCGAAAATGCATCGAAACGGCACTTTGGACGGTCTGCGATGTATCTGGGAGAGGGCGGGTCGATCCCGTTCATGGCCATGCTGGGTGAGAAATTCCCGAAAGCTCAGTTTTGCATTACCGGGGTACTGGGACCTGGCTCGAACGCGCATGGCCCGAACGAGTTTTTGCATTTGCCAACTGCGCGGAAGTTGACGCTGTGCGTGGCCGACGTGCTCGGCGCGCACGCCGCGCAATCCGCTTGATTCATGGCGCGTAGAGCCAAACGCAAAGCGCAGGCGGGGCGGCAGCTGAACGTCAAGCAAGTCGAAGAGCGACTGCTGGCGACCAGCTTTCCGCGCCTGCAAATGCTGCTGATTTTGTCGCTGGCAGCGGTCGGGACGTTCTTGTGTTCGGCGATGCTCGTGCGCTTTGGACTCAAGAGCATGGGCGTGCGATACGCGCTCGCCGTACTCGGTGGTTACTTGTCGTTCTTGTCGTTCGTGCGCGTTTGGATCGCGTACCAGACGCGCAATTGGGCGTTTGGGCGGGCGAAGCAGGCCCCGTCTGAGAAGCGCCAGACGCGCGGTATGCGCGACGAGGTGGTCGATGGGCTAGATGCGCTCAGCAAGGTGGATTTGCCGGATTTGAGCGCACTGGGCGATCTCGGTAGCTCTGCCGGTAGTGCGTTCAGCGGTGGCGGCGGCGGATTTGGCGGCGGCGGGGCGAGTGCTTCTTTCGATGTGGATCTAGGATCTGGGGCTCGCGGGGCGTCCGATGCGTTGGACGCTGTGAGCGGTTCCGACGACGCTTTGCCGATCATCATCGCTGTGATTGCGCTGCTCGGCGGCGTGGTTGCGTTGGGGTTCGTAGTCTACTCGTCGCCGGTGCTGTTTGCAGAAGTGCTGCTCGATGTGGCGGTACTGGGGGCGGTGTACAGGAAGAATCAGCGGCATCAGCGGGGGCATTGGGCGGCAGGCGTGATTGGCCGTACGTACAAGCCGATGTTGGTCTTGGCGGTGTTCGCCGGGATTTTCGGCTTTGCAATGCAAAGCACGGCGCCGCATGCGACGACGCTGGGCGGAGTGCTCGAAGCGTTGGCCAAGAAACCCGCGAAACCCTAATCAGCCAGCGCGGACTTCAGGCGCTTTGGTAGGCGCTCACGGAGGTCGACGTACAGCGAGTCCCAGCTGTTTTCGAGGATCGCGCGGCGGAGCTGGGACATCAGGGTTTGCGTGTGGTGAATGTTGTGGATCGCGAGCCAGCGCACACCCTGCGCGTTTCCTACGCGCAGCAAATGGTGAATATACCCGAGGGGTTGGGTTTGGCACGCGAGGCAAACGCAGCCGGGTTCGATCGGGCCTTGCGCGTGCTGCATGGCGGGGCGCATGGTTTCGAGCACGCCTTGGAAGGTGTAGGCGTAGCCTTGCTGTGCCATTTTCGTCGGCAAGATGCAGTCGAACATGTCGACGCCGCGGTGCACGGCCTCCACTAGATCCACCGGAGTGCCGACGCCCATGAGGTAGCGTGGTTTGCTCGGGGGCAGGAGCGCAGTGCAGAGGGCGGTCATGGTCTCGCGTTCGCTGCGAGTTTCGCCGACGGCGAGTCCGCCGATCGCAAAGCCGTCGAACGGGAGGGCCGTGATTTCCATGGCGCTCTGTTCGCGCAATGCCGCATGAACCCCGCCTTGCACGATTCCGAATAGCGCCTGTCCGCGCATCGTGCGCGTGTGCGCCTCGAGGCTGCGTGCGGCCCAGGCGCGGGTCGTCGCCATGGCCTCGCGCGTGCGCTGTTCGTCCGAGGTGGATTCGACGCAGACGTCGAGCACCATCATGATGTCACTGCCGATCGCCTGTTGCATGGCGATGCTGGATTCGGGCGTGAGCAGGTGTTTTCTGCCGCTCGGCAGGCGAAATTGGGCCCCGCGCTGGCTGATGCTCCGTTCGCCCGGGAGTGAGAAGATTTGGTAGCCGCCGCTGTCGGTGAGCACCGCTCCCTCCCAGCCCATGAAGCGGTGGATGTCGCCGAAGCTCGAGAACACCTCGGGCCCTGGCGCGTCGAGCAAGTGATAGGTGTTGGAGAGGATGATTTTGGCGCTCGCGCTGCGCGCGTCGTCCATCGAGATGTGACGAAAGCTGGCGCGCGTGGCGACTGGCATGAATACGGGCGTTGGGATGTCACCGCGGCGCGTGCGCAGCACGCCGGCGCGCGCGCCCTGCGCGGTCGTGCTCAAGAGCGAAAAGCCAATGGTCACCGAGGTCGCACATGACCTCGCGTGGCAACGCTGTCAACCTGGTGCAATCCGTGGCGCTCGCGCCAAGGACTCAGCGGACCAGCCATTGGACGCGGGCAGCATGCGGATCGCCCGGAAAGCGAGCGAGAAACCGCGCGGCGCGCTCGCTCGCGGCGGTTCGGGAACCACGCGCAACGAGTGCCTCGATAGCAACCACTTCTGCTTCCGGCGCCAGCTCGCCATTGGGGAAGTCCGCGCGATAGTGATCGGCTAGGCGTAGGGCTTCGGCGTGTGCGCCGCTCGAGAACGCGGTGCGTGCGGCGTCGAGCAGAGCGACTTGCGCGGCGAGTGTCGAGGTGGGGAGAGCGATTGCCTGCGCGGCTGAAGCTGAGGGACGCGCTCGTGGTGAATGCGCGAACGGCTTGTGCGCCGCCGAAACAGGTGCGATGGTCGGTTCGCGCAACGGAGCCGCGACTTCGATCTGTGCCGATGGCGCACCACTCGTAATGATTGATGCTGCGACTGGTGTTGCCAGAGCCGCGCGCGTTTCGATTGATGACGTGTGCCGTGGTCGTAGGCTGAGCGCGGTCAGCGCGCTGCCTGCGAGGGCGCCCCAGATCAGCCATTTGGCCGCGAGCCAGCGTTGGGCCTTTCGCGCGGCGAGCGCGCTGCTGGTGCCGGCAGCGAGCAGGCTGACGCCGCGCAGCGCGGAGTCGAACTTTTGCCAGGCTGCGTCGGTGTCGTGAGGCAGTTCGTCGGAGCGTGCTGAGTCGAGCAGCAAGCGTTCGAAGCGCTCGTCGGCCGAGTATTCGTGTTCACTCGTGGTCATCGGCCTTGCCTTTGCTGAGTGGCCAGGGTCGCGCGAATGCGCTTGGCGATGGCCGAGAATTCTTCACGCGCGCGGCGCAAGCGAGAGCTGGCAGTTCCGATCGGGATTTGTTGAATCGTCGCGATCTCTCGCACTTCGAGGCCTTCGAGCTCGAACAACACGAATACTGCTCGAAGTTCGGGCGGCAGCGCGTCGAGAATTTCATCGAGTAGCTCGCGTGCTTGGCGATGCGCCAATTGCTCTTCTGGCGACGGACCGAGGTCGGTCATGCGCGGGATCGCTTCGGCGTCCGCGAACGGCTCGGAGGTGCGCTGCTTCTTTGCTTCTTGTGCTGCGACGCGCAGCGCGACCCCATACAAGAAAGACTGCTCACTGCCGGGGCGAATATCGCCAACGCGTCGAGCCGCGACCCAGAAGACTTCTTGTGCGGCGTCATCGAGCTGCGCGCTGCGCACGCCCAAGCGCCGCAACAGGCGCCAAATCGAAGCGTAGTGTGTGTCGAACAACGCGCGCAGGTCCAGGATTCGGTCCGCGTTCGACGTCGCCGGATGATCGCTTGATAAATCCAGCGGAATGCTGCTCTTTTCTGACCCTGCGTGCGAAACCATGCCGCGCCCTAGTACTGCACTCCAAAGCCCAGCATGCCGTAGCCGGTAAACTGAGACGATCGAAAAATGCTGCTGCCGTCCGGACGTTCGGCGCCGAACTGATTGACGAAGATATCCGTGCCTAGTTTGAGCCCGAGCTGAAACACCGAGCCGACATGATATTGCGTCTCGACGCCGAGGCCTGCGAACCCGAGCCCAACGGATTTGTCCTGAATTTGGCGGCCCTGCGCGTCTTTGCTTTTCAGTTGCATCCAGCCTGCACCGTATTCGCCGCACAGCAAGGCAGACCAGCCGCGGGTGTCGTAGATGGGTGACCAGCACATGCCGAGCGCGAACAAGAATCCCTGTGCTCTGCTGCTCGCGTCGTCAGCGTGATACGTGGCGGGCGCCAGATAGCTCACGTGCAGTCGTGGGATCGGGCCGTCCAGGTAGCTCTTGCCGCCGGGCGTCGTGACGAAGTTGGCGGCACTCACCGAGAGATCGAAACGTGGCACTAACGTGTTCGGCAACATTCCGAGCTGGGCGCCAGCGAAGAGCGACAGGGTTCGGGCCTTGTCGAAACGCAGCGTGCCAGCTTCGACCGGTACTTTGGCGTTGACGACGCTGCTGGTCGCGCGCAAGCGCCCTTCATCCACCGCGGGAGGACTCGGCGGCTTCACGATCACGGGCGTCGGCGCTCGTTCAGCGCTTGATTTGGGCGACGACTCGGCCTGTGGATTCAACGCGGTAGCGCTCACCACTGCCAATGCATCGACGACGTCTTGGCAGGTAGAGCCATGGACTTCGCGCAGGGCGGAAGTGGCGTCCTCGTTCGTCGTCTGAAGTGTCCCGCGATAGCCGCCCGCGTCTTGCGCAATCGAGACGCGGATTGCCCACGCCGAACCGGGCGCACCGGGGCCCGTAAAGTTGCCGCCACGGCTCTCGACGGCCGCTTTGAACTCGCCCTCGGACGGGCAGCTCCCAACTGCTTCATAGACTACGGCGACGCGACCGGCCGCGTGCGCGCGAGCTTCCCCGACGGATACCGCTAAAACTTGCGCAAGGCCGCAGAAAACCAAGAGCTTTGTTCGTAGCAACGCTTTCACCCCCTGCTGATGGTGCAAAGATCGACCCACGATCACGAAAAGAGGCAGGTTGCGTGAAAACGTTGCGTACGAAATGGGCGCGTGCTCGTTTGCTCGAGCCCATTCGCCGCCCGTATGACCGGAGGACAAGCGTCTCAATTCGGCCCAGGGACAGGCGCTTGCTGAGCGTGGTACGCTGTTCGCTGCATGTCGGATCAAGATCGCTCAGACGGAGTTCCGCGCGCTCCATCGGACCAGACCTTGCTCGGTGTCGCGCCGCCTCCGCTCGAACCTTCGCCTCAGGCCCCCCAACGCAGTCCGGTATTCGTGCGTTCGGGCACGTCGATCGCGGACGTGGAACCGCCACCAGTGCCGAAGATGGCGCTACCCAGCCGTCCTCCGCCTTCGCAGTTCGGCTCGGATCCTGGAGTATTGCCAACGGTGTCGACTCTTGCGCCCCCGAGCGGAAAGTTCGAGCGCATGCGTCAGATCTTGGGCGCTCATCCCGCATTGTGGATGTTGCTCGCTCCGGGCTTGCTCGCCGTCACGACGATCGCGCTCGTGCGGGCGACTGCCGGTCATCACGGGGCGAAGCTGATGCAGGCAGCGATGGTGACGACGAGCACTCCTCAGCCAGCGACGCCAACCGCTCGCGCCGAAAGTGCCGCAGAGCAAATCGTGCGGCTCAAAGCTCGTCCGACCGAGTCGTTGAACGCGCGCGAGCTCGCGTTGCTCGCCGAGGCGCAATCTGACGAAGCGCGCGCAGCCGGCAAGGTGTTGCGCTCGAAGATCGAGACGAACCCTGCGCTCGGCAGAGATCCGGCGCTGCAGAAGGAACTGCTGCGCTTCGCTGACGATGCACGCACCAGTACGGATGCGCTCGCCGCGATGGCTGCGTTTGACTCGTCGACCGGCGCCGATCTCCTGTACGAAGTCTGGACCCGTACTCCGGTACGCACCGACACGACCGATTTGGCGCGTGCCTTCGTGTACAGCGCAGATGTTCGGCCCAAGGCGTCGAACGCGCTCGCGGTTGCGCTCGACTTGCGCCTTGCCGAGAGTTGCGAGCAATACAAGGCGATCCTGCCAAAGGCGCTCAAGGACGGTGATCGTCGCTCGGCGCATCTACTGCTGAAGCTGAGCGGCAAACACGGCTGTGGCCCGAAGAAGCGCGACGATTGTTATGCCTGTTTGCGCGAACGACCGGACGAGCTCACCGCGACGATCAACGCCGCGAAAAGCCGGCGCGCGCCCGAATTTGCAGCATCTCAATAGCAGTCCGACAGCCGAGCGCCCATAACTACCGGGCGGACTGCCTGCGACTAACTGGCGTAGGGGCGAGCTCGCGAAATGCTTTGCGAGAATTGCTTTCACCTTCTGGGCAGCGGCTGCACTAGCCTGGTGGATGAATGGCTTTCGCTGTCGTGATCGACGTTCCGCCCATCGAGGCGGCCACGGCCGCGCGCACGATCGCTACTTGCAACGCTACGCTCGGCCCGGATCAGTGTGTACTCGGCGCCGGGAATTCCAGTGCAGGTCCTCCGTCGCGCTGGTACGCGATAGTGCGCTTTGGCGCCGATGGCGAGGCGCGGCTCACCATCGAATTGTACGACGGCGATCGTTCGGGGAGCCGCGATGAGAGCCGCGTCGCGAGCAGTGAACTCGAGTTCAAGGAGCGCGACTCGCCTGAGGAACGCTGGGCGTCAGCCGGTGTGGTGGTGGCCGCATTGGTATTGGCTCAACCGGTTGATCGTTCGCCAGTCGAGAAGGATCCGCAGCCGCCGACTCCCGTCGCTCAGCCCGTCCCCGTTGCTCGCCAGGCGCCGTTGCCGACCGCAGCACGCTGGTTGCGTTTGGATCTGGGAGTCACCGCCGGCTCGGAGGAGCGCGGCGCGCCGTTGCGTGTGGGTCCGCTCGCCCGCGTGGGCATCGCGTTCGCGAACGCCCCGGTGTTTGCATTCGCGAGCGGCGCCTACACACTCCAAAATTCGGCGAGCACTGACTTGAGTTGGCTCACGGGCTCGCTGGGGGCAGGGGTGCGTGTAAGTTTCGCGCATGAACGTGGCGTCTTGGAGGCGCGCGGTGAGGCCGTGCTCGAAACGCTGGGTATCGAGGCGACGGACGGAGAGCGCACGGAGAGCGCACGCCGCACCCGCGTTGGCCCACGTTTCGGGCTGGATTTGAGCGGGTATTTGACCAAAAACTGGGCATTGCTGGCAGGCGTGGAGGCCGGGGTGCTGGGCCCCCGAGTCGTGATTGACGTAGCCGGGCAGACTCGGGAATTGCCACCGTTCGCCTGGGGGCTCATTTCTGCGGTTCGCTACGACTTTCGCTGACTGCTCGCGGTCAGCCAGGGCGACCAAGAACATGCGGCGTAAGTCTGGCCACCGATGATCCCCCGTGAGAACATAATTGACCCGATGTCCGAGCCCAAACGCCTGAGAGCGCTCGCGGGGGGCAATGGCCAGCGCTCCGGCGACGGACCCTCGGACGAGCAGATCGTGGCTGGGTTGATCGCAGGCGAAGAATGGGCCGCCGAGGCGCTCTACGACCGTCTGCAGCCGGTGGTGGACCGCGCTCTGCGTCGTGTCCTGCAGAGCAACGCCGATCACGATGACCAAGCGCAAGTCGTGTTCGAGCGCGTGATTCGCACGCTCGTCGAACGCAAATTCGCCGGTGCTTGCAGTCTGACGACCTGGGCAACTGCGATTGCTTCCAATGTTGCCGTCGATACGGTGCGTGCGCGCATCCGCGAGCGCGCGGTGGTTTGGGAGGATCGCGCGCGAAGTGCGGAGTACGCCGCGAGCGTCCCGAGCGCAAACCTCGAGCGTCAGCTCGAGGCCCGCGCCGAGATCGCCGAACTGCACGAGATCTTGAGCTCGATGGATCCCGCACAAGCCGAGACGGTGTTGTTGCACGACGTGCACGGCCACGAGCTCACCGAGATTGCGCTGATCACCCAGGTGTCCGTCGCGGCCGCGCAATCGCGCCTCGTTCGTGGTCGAAAAGAGTTGTTACGCCGTGCGCGCATTCGCTTGGGGAGGTCGTCATGACCGACGACGCGAGCGAAGTCCGACGCCTGCTCGGTTCGCTTCGGGATCGTCCTGTCAGCGTCGATCCCGAACGACTCGCAGCGCGTCGCGAGCGCGTGGTGGCCGTGCTGAAGCGTGATGTGCGAGTTTTGGCCGCCGAGCGCGCCGCACGTGCGCGTCGCCGCGCGGGCTATGTCGTGTGTTCGCTGGCTGCCGCTGCCAGCGTCGTGTTTGGCGTGCATCACTTCGCGCAGCGTGGGCCTGCGTCGGCTCCGTTGGTCATTACGTTCGTCGGTAGCGTCGGCCAAGCGACGGCTCGCGCGAGCACGCAAGCGCGGCCGCTGCGTGCGGGTGAAAGCTTGCTCGGCGATCCGGGTGAGATCGAAACAGTGGCGGAAGGCTCGGCTGAGCTGGTGACGAGCGCTGGGTTGGGGCTCAATTTGGGAGGCGCGACGCGCGTCTCGCTCTCGGGTTTGGTGGGGGCTGCGGCGACCAATCAAGTCGAGCTTCGGCGAGGTTACTTGAATTGCAGCGTGCCGCATCTGCAAGAAGGACAGCGCTTCTCGGTCCAGACGCCCGATGTGCGCGTGGTCGTGCACGGCACGGTTTTTTCGGTACGCGTCGATGCCAGCCGTGCGCGCGGCAGTGAGACGTGCGTTGAAGTTACGGACGGCGTAGTCATCGTTCAACACGCCGGCAGCGAGACCGCGTTGAATCGAGGCGATAGCTGGGGCTGTGAAGCCATTGCGAACGTGAGCGCTGATGGGAAGCTCGCCGCGAATCCGAGCGCTGCGTCGGAAACGGCCTCGGCGGCTGCTCCCGAATCTGCATCTGAGGCGGCGGCCGCCGAGCACGGCAAAGAGCTCCGCCCAACTCTGCGCAACGCTCCACGCGTTCCGCAACACGGGACCCTCGGTGAAGAGAGCCGTCTATTGCAGGAAGCGCTGGCCGCCGAACGTACGGGTCAATCGCCGCGGGCGCAGAGCCTGCTGAATCAACTACTCGCACGCTACCCGAACTCGCCCCTGGTACCTGAAGCGCGCCGCGCGTCAGCCCGCATCGCGAGCGGCTCCGCTGGTAAGTGAGCGCTGATGGCTCGCGGTTCGTCGCTTCTGGCGCTGGTAGCGAGCGCTTGCCTCTGGGCCTGTGGTGAAACTCGCGTCACGCTGCTCGAACCGATCCTCGAGCACGAGGGAGGAAGTGCTCCCGTCGATGCCGCTGTTGCGGGGAGTGGTGGCGGCAGCAACACTAGCGGCAACGGCGCTGGCGACGCGGGTGCCCCGTCCAATTCGCTTCCTCCGCACTTGATCCACCGCTACACGTTCGATGGCGAAGGCACGCGCGTCGTCGATTCAGTGGGCTCGGCTGACGGTACATTGATGGGCGGCGCAGTGCTCGACGGTGCCGGACACGTGACGCTCGACGGCACCGATGACTACGTCGATCTACCAAACGGACTCATCTCCGGTTTGGCCGACGTCACGATCGTCGCTTGGCTCGCCTGGAATGGAGGCCCCTGTTGGCAACGCGTCTTCGATTTCGGCAGCTCCGATGCGGGAGAAGACAGCGTTGGTAACGCTACCAGTAGCCTATTTGCGACCGCCAAACGTTGCGGCAACGCGGACCCCGAGCTCGGACCTGCTGCCGCGATGGAAACGACGGACGGGATCCTCGGCTCAGTCGACGGCCACGCGCGGTTCCCCGAACTCAACCGCGCGATGCTCGCGGTGAGCGTCGACGGCAAAGCGCAGGAGCTCAGTCTGTATGCGGCAGGCAAGGCGGTTGGCACGGGCAAAGCAGTGCCGCTGGCCCGCTTGACCGACGAAAACGACTGGCTCGGTCGTTCGCAATGGGTGCAAGACGACCACCTTCAGGGGATCTACGACGAGTTCCGGATTTACGACGTCGTGCTCGGTGACGCGGAGCTCGCCGCGATCGAAGCCGCGGGCCCGGGCGCGCTATGACGGTGAGCGCTGATCGAGTCGAAGGATCAGAAGTAGAGCTTGTTCGCAGTTGCTGGCATGCCGCCGGTGATGCGCAGGTTGATTTTTTCGCCTGAAGCACATCGCGTCGTTCGACTTAAAGAGTCAAACGCATGAACCGCTCGATGTTCGGCCAGGATCGCCTCAGGAGTCCACGTTTGAGTCGCTCAGGATCGGCTCGTTGGTTGGTTGTTCCGGCACTCGCGGCATTCGCGTGCAGCGCGTCGAAAAGCGAGGCGCCAACGGCGGGCGCGGACGGGGGCGCGGCGAACGCTGGCTTTGGAGGAGCAGTCGTGACGTCGAGTGGCGGCGCGCCGGCGAGCGCGGGAAGTGTGGGCACCGTTGGCACAGCGAGCGTCGCGGGGAACACTGGCGTCGCAGGTGGGTCGAGCGTGGCGGGCGCGTTCGGCGCGGCCGGTTCCGGCGTCGGTGGTAGCGGCGCCACCGCGGGCAACGGAGGAACCAACGCAGTCGGCAGCGCGGGTAAGTCCAACAGCGCAGGTTCGGGCGGCGCGGCGGGAAGCGGCGGTAGCTCTGCGTCCGCGGGCAGCGGCGGACAGGGGGCGTGTACGGCTCCGAGCGCCGGTTCCAAGGGCAAAAATCCGCTGTTCAGTGATCAGTACACCGCCGACCCCGCGCCGTTCGTCGACAACTGCACGTTCTACATCAATTGCGGTCATGACGAAGGCAACACGGGCTTCGTGATGAAGGAGTGGTTCTTGTTGTCGTCGACCGACATGGTCAACTGGACCAAGAAAGTCGCGCTCACACTCAAGGATTTCAAGTGGGCCGATGCCAACGCCTGGGCTGGGCAGATGGTCAAGAACGGCGGCAAATACTATTGGTACGTGCCCGTGAATGAAGCCGGCAGTGGTATGGCGATCGCCGTCGCGGTGGCCGACAGTCCGAGCGGTCCGTTCAAAGATGCATTGGGCAAGGCACTGGTCGACGACGCGTTCGAGATCTCGAATATGGGCTTCAAGACGCCGCCCGATACTCCGTACACGATCGATCCGACGGTGTTCGTCGACACGGACGGAGCTGCTTATCTCCACTATGGTGGTTTCGGTCGGCTGGTGGTCGTCAAGTTGAATGCTGACATGATCAGCATCAGCGACAAGATGAAAGAGGTCACGCCGCAGGGCTTCTTCGAAGCGCCGTTTCTGACCAAGCGCAACGGCATCTACTACGAGATCTACGCGGCCGGGCAGAACCCGGCGACTATCGACTATGCAACTTCGAGCAGCCCACTCGGCCCGTGGAAGTACGGCGGGCGCATTCTCGACGCGCTGCCCAATGTCTCAGGCCAGGACGCAGCAACGAGTCACCCCGGAGTCGCCGAGTTCGCCGGACAATGGTACCTCGTTTACCACTTGAGCAATGGACCGAATGGCGGTGGCACGTACAAGCGTGAGGTGGCCGTCGACAAGCTCACGTTCAACGCCGATGGTTCGATTCAAAAGCTCAAACCAAGCACCGGCTTGACGTTTTGAGCTGATTCTTCGGCTCGGGGCGCGACCGATTTTGCTGCCTGCCCGAGCCGCGCGCACACGACTAGTGAGCATGAGCCGCTCCTACCGCCCGCTGTTTTCGTTGCTGATTTTGGCCTCGGTCACCGGGCAGAGTCTGGCTTGTTCGAGCTCGAACTCCGACGGTCCCGCGGGGTCGAGTAGTGGCGCCGGTGTAGGTGGCAAACCAGGTACAGCGGGAACGACGAATACCGCCGGCACCGTGAGTGCTAGTGGCTCGGCGAACGTTGCGGGTTCCGGCTCCGGCAACTCGAGCGACGCCGGCAATAGCGCAGCCGGTTCGATGAACGGCGCAGCCGGCAGCGGCAGCACCAATTCTTCCGGCGGCAGTGCGGGCGCTGCGGGCAGCTCGAGCGGTACGGCGGGCGCGGCTGGCTCGGGCAATGGCACCTGCGATGCCGGCACGACCACCACGGTATGGGCGAGCAATTGCTCGACCACTCCGGTGTCGTGCACAGCCGGAACTTGGACTGCAGGTGGTCCCGATCCCGACCATTCGAACTTCAAACTAATCTCGGAGTCCGCGCACTTCGCCGTGTATTCGGACGAAAACATCTCGACCGCGACTGCGCAGAGTGCGACCGAATACCTTGAAAATACGGTCTGGCCGACCTTCTTCGGCGCGCCGCTGTTCATGCGCGAGCCGCTCTGCAACTCCGCGAACAAGACCAAAGTGAGCATTCACGTGCACTCGGATTACGGGCTCACTGGCGGCTCATGGGGCACGGGACGGATGGGTATGTGGATTGGGCCCGGCGCGCTCGCAGATCACTGGGGATTGGCACACGAGTTCACGCACGGCGTGCAGTCCGTGCAAGGTGGCATGAGCTGCAATCAATCCAACACCTGCGGGTGGATCTACGAGAGTCACGCCAATTGGCACGCTCAACAAGTCCCCGAATATCACACCAAGGACGTGCACTGTTCGGAGATGCTCGCGAACGCGCCGCATTTGTACTTAGGCTCGACCCGTGATCGCTACTGTAACTGGCAGTTCATGGAGTTCTTGAAAGACAAATACTGTCCTGCTGCCGTCAACGCCATTTGGACGGGCGCGCCAGCGAAGGATCCGTTCACCGCGATCATGACCGCGCGTGGCTGGAACATCGGCCAATTGAACGACTTTTTCGGCGAGTGGGCGATGCACAACGTGACCTGGGATTATCAAGATCCCGCGCCGCAGAGCACGACGGGTAACAACCAAGGTGCGCTGTATCGCTCCAAGTACGGCAACGCGACGGACGCCTCGAAGACCGAGCGGCGCTTGCGTTTGACCGAGCTCGAACCGCTCGACACGAGCTATGCGACCAATCGCCGCTTCATGTCGCCATTCTATTGGGCACCGCAGCGTTGGGGTTACAACGTGGTTCGGCTGTACCCGGAGGCGGGCGCAACGAGCGTTAGCGTGACCTTCCGCGGAGTGACTCAATCCGGCGCCAACTCGGACTTCCGTTGGGGCTTGGTGGCGACCGACGCAGCGATTGCCAAGCCGCGCTACAGCAAACTGCAGAGTGGCACGGACGGCACCCTGCAGTTCTGCGTGCAAGCCGGTGAACCGCTTTTCTTGGTCGTGATGGCGACGCCCTCCGTACAGCAACAGATTGTGTGGGATCAGGCGTACCCGACCATCTATCGCTACCCGTATATGGTGCAGCTCGGCAACGCGTGGCCGGAGGGTTTTCAGGGCGGTAAGCAGGATGCGTGTCCGAGTGGGCTCGCGCGCCACGACAACGG
>Ga0164241_10000514_pt1 | contig 69180 bp, 60 predicted proteins | sample OricomyardsoilBY_FD_108780 | JGI IMG/M metagenome (GOLD analysis project Ga0164241, IMG submission 108780) | Backyard soil microbial communities from Emeryville, California, USA - Original compost - Back yard soil (BY) | ecosystem: Environmental > Terrestrial > Soil > Unclassified | place: USA...
TGCAGTTCGTGTCGCTGTACCGCGGCGGCGAGAAGGTGCCCATGTCCACGCGCGCCGGCGAGTTCGTCACGCTGCGGCAGCTGCGCGCCGAAGTGGGCAACGACGCGGCCCGCTTCTTCTACGTGCTGAAGAGCCACGAGCAACCCTTCGACTTCGACCTGGAACTGGCCAAGAGCCGCAACAACGACAACCCGGTCTATTACATCCAGTACGCGCACGCGCGCGTGGCCAGCGTGGGCCGGCAGCTGGCGGCCAAGGGATACGCCTACGATGCAGGCATGGCGCTGGCGAGCCTCGCGACGCTGACCTCGCCGCACGAGAGCGCAGTGCTGACCATGCTGGGCAGGTATCCGGAAGTCGTGCAGCTGGCCGGCGCGAATCGCGCTCCACATACGCTGGTGCACTTCCTGCGCGAGCTCGCGCAGACCTTCCACACCTGGTACAACGCCGAGCAGTTCATCGTCGAGGATCCAGCGCTGCGCAATGCCCGCATCGCGCTGGCGCTGGCCGCGCAGCAGGTGGTGAAGAACGGACTCACATTGCTGGGTGTTTCGGCGCCGGAGACGATGTGAACGCTGGTCGCCAGCGCATGTCCGCGCGCGACTACAAGAACGCGCGCCGCTCGCAGCCGATTTTCGAATTCGCGAAATTCCGGCAGTTCGGGGCTGGGCTCGCCGTTGGACTGGTGCTGGCGCTGTTCGTGTGGATCCATGATCGCAGCGCGGAACACCAGGCAGTCGACACCCTGACCGAGGTCAACGGACCCGACGAAGTGGTTGACGACCCCGTCGCTGCGGCCGACACCGGCACTGCCGAAGACACACCGGCTGACTATGCCTTCTACACGATGCTGCCCAACTTCGAAGTGGAAGTTCCGGACCGCGGTCACGCAGCGCGACGCGACCAGCCGGTTGCGCCCGTGGTCACGCCCGGCGCCTATGTGCTGCAGGCCGGTGCGTACCACGAGATCGCGGGCGCCGAACTGCAACGCGACAAGCTGGCCAAGCTGGACATCGAAGCCAGCATCCTGCACGTGTCGGATGACAAGAGCGAATTGCATGTCGTGCGCATCGGACCGATCCGCGATCTGGACCGGCTCAATGCCATGCAGAAAACGCTGCACGCCGCGGGCATCGACGTGTTCGTGCAGCGCGCGGGGGACTAGCCGCCCGGCCGGCTATTTGCCCGGCGCGGCGGGAGGTGCTGGCGGTGCCGGTGGTCCACCGAGTCCCATGTTCGGCACGCCCAGGTGCCCCTGCAGCTTCGCCATCGTGGCCAGATCCACCTTGCCGGCGATGTTGATCATCACCAGTTCCTTCGGCTCGGCTGCCACGAAGAACATGCCACCATCCTTCGTGCCGTCGCGCATCCACATCTCGACGCGGTCCTCGCCATCGCGCACGGACAGCAGCTTCTTCCAGCCGCCGGATTCGACCTGCTTGACCACGCCCTCGATGTCGCGCATCGAATAGACGCCCGGCTGGTCGAAGGAAAACACCTTCACCATCACATGCTCCAGGCCCTGCAGCGCCTCGGCCAGCTGCGGGTCGGCCTTGTCGCCTGCCATGAAGCCCATGGCGTTCCTGATCATGTCCTTGTCCAGATCGATGTCGACGGATTCCTTCGCCTTGCCCGCGAGGCTGGAGAAATCCGGCATCTTGAGCTTCGCGGCCTGGGCCCAGGCCAGCGGCAGCATGGCGGCCGCCAGCGCCGCTGCCACCGAGATCCGCCAGATCCTGCTGCGCTTCATCATGTTCATTGCTCCTGCTGTTCGTTGCGTGTCAGTCGTTGCTGTAGCTGGTTCAGCTCGAAGCTGGTGATCTGCATGGCGAGCAGCATCTGCTGGTGCGCGCGTGCCTCGCGCTGCTGCACGGCGTACCACTGCAGCCCGGTTGCAGCGGCCAATGCCGACGCCGCCAGCGCCGCAGTCCAGCGCCACTTGTGCTGGCGGCGAGGCGCGGCCGTGCGCCGCCGCGCAAGCTCGGCCATGACACGGGCTTCGAAATCCGCGTCGGGCTCACGGGCGGCGAGGTTCTCCCGCAACTGCCGTTCAAGATCCATGGTTCTCTCCTGCCAGTTGCGCGCGCATCCAGTCGAGCGAGCGGCGCAAATGGCTCTTTACCGTGTTCACGGACATGCCCAGCACACCGGCGATCTCGGTCGGGTCCAGGTCCTCCTGGAAACGCAGCAACATCACCGCACGCGCATCCGGCGCCAGTTCGCGCAGCAGTCGTCCGAGCCGCGCGCCGGCAAGTGGATCGTGCCCGGCCTCGTGCACATCGGGCTCCATCCCTTCGGCCAGTGCTTCGATCGGCACCAGCTGCGGCTGCCGGCTGTCGTGCCGCAGCCGGTCGATGCAGCGGTGCGAAACCGTGCGCAACAGCCAGTGCTTCAGATGCGCTTCGCTTTCGATCCGTGGCAGTGTTCCGTGCAGTTTCAGAAACACATCCTGGGCAAGCTCCTCGGCATCCGCCCTGCGGCCGGTGAAGCGCAGCGCAATGCTGAATACGCGCGCCCTGTGTGCGCGCAGCAATTCGCGGAACGCCTGCAGGTCACCGCCGCGGGCCCGTTCGAGGCTGCCGGGGCCGGCTTCGGCTGCGGCCACGCCAGCCATCAGCGGTTGTTCTGCGAAATGCGCATCCACATTCCTGATATACGCCAGCCGGCCGGGCAGCGGGTGCAGGCGCGCGCGCGGGAGTTGACTGCTACCCTTGACTCTGGACCTTGGTCCAGAGTCTAGGATGTGCTCACCGAGGAGTTGCACCATGACACTGATGGGAATTGGCGCCATCGCCAGGCGCGCCGGCGTCGGCATCGACACCGTCCGCTACTACGAGCGCGCAGGGCTGCTGGACCCCCGCCAGCGCCTGGCATCCGGCTATCGCCGCTATTCGGACGCCGAGGTCACGCGGCTCAGGTTCATTCGCCGCGCGCAGGCATTGGGGTTCTCACTGAAGGAGATCCAGGAGCTGCTGGATCTTTCCTCGCGCCGCGACGTGGCGCGCGTGAAGCGGACGGCCGAGGCCAAGCTGCAGGACATCAATGCGCGCATTGCCGAACTGCAGCGCGTTCGCGATGGCCTGGCCACGCTGGTCAAGGCCTGCCCCGGCCACGGTCGTGCTTCCGAATGTCCCATTCTGCAGGCGCTGGGTGCGGAGGAAACATGAACGCTGCACATCACCATCAAGCCAGCCACGAGCACCCTGCAAGCCATGCAGGGAACGCCGGACACGGCAGCTGCTGCGAGCACCAGCCCGCAGCACACAGGCCGGCAGCGCCGTCCGCCGACGTCCCTGCCGGCACCACCTACACCTGTCCGATGCATCCGCAAGTACGCCAGGTCGGGCCGGGCAGCTGCCCGATCTGCGGCATGGCGCTCGAGCCGCTGCACGCCTCGGCATCAGATGGCCCGAATGAAGAGTTGCGCGACATGCAGCGCCGCTTCTGGATCGGCCTCGCGCTGGCACTGCCGGTATTCGTGCTGGAAATGGGCGGGCACTTTCCCGCATTGAATCTTCACCACCTCATCGGCATGCGCGCCTCGCAATGGATCCAGTTCGCGCTGGCCACACCCGTGGTGCTGTGGGCCGGCTGGCCGTTCTTCGTACGCGCGGTGGATTCCGTGCGGCATCGCTCACTGAACATGTTCAGCCTGATTGCACTGGGAGTCAGTGCAGCCTTTCTCTACAGCCTGGCCGCTCTGTTCCTGCCGCACCTGTTTCCGGCGGCACTGCATGGCATGGATGGCACCGTTGCCGTGTACTTCGAGGCCGCAGCCGTGATCACCGTGCTGGTGCTGCTGGGCCAGGTGCTGGAACTGCGCGCACGCGAGCGCACTGGTGGAGCGATCCGCGCGCTGCTGAAGCTCGCACCGAAGACCGCGCGCCGCATCGTCGGCGGCGGACACGATGTGGAGATTCCGCTGGAAAGCGTGCGCGTGGGTGATCGCCTGCGTGTGCGCCCCGGCGAGTCCGTGCCGGTGGATGGAGAAGTCCTCGAAGGCCGCGGCGGCGTCGATGAATCGATGATTACCGGCGAGGCGCTACCCGTGGCCAAGGAGCCCGGCGCGAAGCTGATCGGCGGGACACTGAATGGCACCGGCAGTCTGGTGATGCGCGCCGAAAAGGTGGGCGCGGAGATGATGCTGACGCGCATCGTGCACATGGTGGCGGACGCGCAGCGCAGCCGCGCGCCCATCCAGCGACTCGCCGATCAGGTTTCGGCCTGGTTCGTGCCGGCAGTCATTGCGGTCGCCGTGCTCGCCTTCGCCGGCTGGATGATCTGGGCGCCTGCCCCGGCCTTCGGGCTGGCGGTGGTTGCGGCCGTCTCCGTGCTGATCATCGCCTGCCCCTGCGCACTGGGGCTGGCCACGCCGATGTCCATCATGGTGGGTGTGGGTCGCGGCGCCACCGAGGGTGTGCTGATCCGCGACGCGGCTTCGCTCGAAAGGCTGGAGAAGGTGGACACCCTGGTGGTGGACAAGACCGGCACGCTCACCGAGGGGCGTCCGCGCGTGATCGCCGTGGTACCGATGCAGGGTTTCGAGGAAGACGCGGTACTGGCACAGGCCGCCGCGCTGGAACGCGCCAGCGAGCATCCACTGGCGGCCGCCATCATCGCCGCCGCGCGTGATCGCGACCTGGACCTGCCCGCCGTCACCGGCTTCGAGTCCGTTACCGGCAAGGGCGTGATGGGCCAAATGGATGGTCACGCCGTCGCCATCGGCAACGACAAATTGCTGCGCGAGGCCGGCGTGGATCACGCTGCGCTCGATGAAGCCGCTGCCCCGCTGCGCGCCGACGGCGCCACCACGATGTTCATTGCGGTGGACGGCCGCGCGGCCGGTGTCATTGCGGTGGCCGACCCGATCAAGGCTTCCACTCGCGATGCACTCGACTCGCTGCGCGCCGCCGGTGTGCGCATCGTCATGCTCACCGGCGACAACCGCACCACCGCCGAGGCCGTGGCGAACAGACTCGGCATCGAAGAAGTCGAGGCCGAAGTATTGCCGCAGGACAAGCACGACATCGTGCAACGCCTGCGCAGCGAAGGACGCGTGGTGGCCATGGCCGGTGATGGCGTCAACGATGCGCCGGCGCTGGCCGCGGCCGATGTGGGCATCGCCATGGGTAGCGGCACCGACGTCGCGATGGAAAGCGCGGGCGTCACGCTGGTCAAGGGCAATCTCGAAGGCATTGCGCGCGCCCGACTATTGAGCCACGCCACCATGCGCAATATCCGCCAGAACCTGGTGCTGGCCTTCATCTACAACGCACTGGGCGTGCCGCTGGCCGCCGGTGTGCTCTATCCGGTATCCGGCATCCTGCTCAGTCCCGTCGTGGCAGCGGCCGCGATGAGCCTGAGTTCGGTGTCGGTGATCGGCAATGCATTGCGTCTGCGATTTGCGGCGCGCACCTGACTGCAAGGAGAATGAAATGAAGATCCGCTTGCTGCTGCTGCCCCTGATGTTGCTGGCTTCCGCCGCGGCCACCGCGCACGCGAAGCTCGACTCCTCCATCCCGGCCGACAAGAGTCGCGGCCCGGCACCGAAGCAGCTCGTGCTGGAATTCGACGACCCCGTGGTGATCACCGCGCTGACGCTGCAACAGGGCAAGGAAGCCGCGAAGCCACTCAAGTACACGCCTTCACCGCAGACCGTGCAGGGTTTCACGATTCCCATGCCGGCACTGGTGCCGGGCGACTACGCGATTGACTGGAAGGTGCAATCCGACGACCTGCACACCTCGAGCGGCACGATTCATTTCACCGTGGTGGCGGCGAAGGAAGATGCGAAGCACAAGTAGCTCCACTCCCGGCGAGCCCGATGATCGACGCCGGGCTGGCCGTCGGCGCTTCGTGCAGGGCCTGGCCGCAGGCGGCACCATGGCGGCACTGGACCTGTGGCCGCGCGGCGCGGGAGCGCAGCAACCGGCGCAGTCCGCTGTGCTCACCGGCACAGAGTTCGATCTGGCCATCGGCGAAACGGCCGTCAACTACACCGGCAACTGGCGCCCGGCCGTCACCGTGAACGGCTCGCTGCCCGCACCGACCTTGCGCTGGCGCGAGGGCACCACCGTGAGCCTTGCAGTGAGAAACGCACTGCCACCTGGTTCGCTCCACGGTGATTCCACTTCCATCCACTGGCACGGCATCCTGCTGCCGGCCAGCATGGATGGCGTGCCCGGCGTGAGCTTCAGCGGAATCCGCCGCGGCGAGGCCTATCGATACCGCTTCACGGTGAAGCAGGCCGGCACCTACTGGTACCACGGCCATTCGGGCTTTCAGGAACAGGCCGGGCTGTATGGCGCGCTGATCATCGACCCGGCGGAGCCGGAGCCCTTTGCATACGATCGCGACTACGTGGTGCAGCTGTCGGACTGGACCGACCTCGACCCGGCCGCACTGTTCGCGCGCCTGAAGAAGATGTCCGGTTACGACAACTACCATCAGCCCACGGTCAGGGATTTCATCCGTGACGTGGAGCGCAATGGCTTCAAGGCCACCGCCCGGGATCGCGCGATGTGGGGCGCAATGCGCATGTCGCCGTCGGACCTCTCGGACGTGAATGCCAATACCTATACCTACCTGATGAACGGCACCACGGCGCTGGGCAACTGGACCGGGCTGTTCCGGCCCGGCGAGAAGCTGCGGCTGCGCATCATCAACAGTTCGGCGATGACGTACTTCGACGTGCGCATACCGGGATTGAAGATGACGGTGGTGGCAGCCGACGGGCAGTACGTGCATCCGGTCACCGTGGACGAACTGCGCGTCGCGGTGGCTGAAACCTTCGACGTGATCGTCGAACCCTCAGGCCAGGACGCCTTCACCATCTTTGCGCAGGACTCCGCCCGCACCGGCTACGTGCGCGGCACGCTGGCCACGCGCGCCGGCATGAGCGCGCCCGTACCGCCGCTGGATCCGCGTCCCATCCTGACCATGGCCGACATGGGCATGGCCCATTCCGGGCACGAGATGGACATGGAGATGGAGGCCATGCCGAATCACGCTGCAAGCGAGCAGCACAACCCGCTGGTGGACAACCAGGCACTGATGCCGGGCTCGCGTCTTGATGATCCGGGCAACGGTCTCGGGGGCAACGGACGCCAGGCGCTCAGTTACTCGATGCTGCACAGCCTGTTCGAGGATCCGGACGGGCGCGATCCCTCGCGTGAGGTGGAACTGCACCTCACCGGGCACATGGAGAAATTCGCCTGGTCCTTCAACGGCATCAAGTTCTCTGGCGCGGAAAACCTGCGGCTGAACTATGGCGAGCGGCTGCGCATCGTGCTGGTGAACGACACCATGATGGCTCACCCCGTCCATCTGCACGGCATGTGGAGCGACGTGGAGGACGACCATGGCGCCTTCCAGCTTCGCAAGCACACCGTCGACATGCCGCCGGGCAGCCGTCGCGGCTACCGGGTACGCGCCGATGCGCTGGGCAGCTGGGCCTACCACTGCCATCTGCTCTACCACATGGCAGCCGGGATGATGCGCGAAGTACAGGTGGTGGAATCATGAGCCGCGCGGGTGTGCTGCTGGCTGCACTGCTGGTGACGGCGGACGCCACGGCCGCGGAGCAAATCGATCACTCGACCATGGATCATTCCTCGCTGGATCACGCCGCGGAATCATCCGCCATCGTCACGCCGATTCCGCAGCTGACCGATGCAGACCGCGCCGCTGCGCATGAACACCACGGTGGCCATGAGACCTTCGACAACGCCGTCAACGACTACCTGCTGTTCGACAGGTTCGAATACTTTCACGGCGAGGGCGAAGACGGCCTGGCCTGGGAGGCCAATGGCTGGCTGGGCACCGACATCAACCGGCTGTGGCTGCGCAGCGATGGCGCACGCGTCGAGGGCACCACTGAATCCGCCGACATCGAGCTTTTCTACGGTCGCAGCATTTCGGCCTGGTGGGAGGTACTCGGCGGCGTGCGCCGGGATTTCAAGCCCGGTGACGCACGTACCTGGGCAGCGATCGGTCTGCAGGGTCTTGCCCCGCAACGTTTCGAGATTGCCGCAACCGCCTATGCGCGCTCCGGTGGTCACACCGCTGCGCGGCTCGAAGCCGGGTACCGGTTGCTGTTTACCAACCGGCTGATGCTGCAACCGCTGCTGGATGCATGGCTGTATGGCAAGGACGATGCCGCGCGCGGAACCGGATCGGGTCTGTCGACGCTCGAGGCCGGCTTGCGGCTGCGCTATGAATTCACGCGCCGATTCGCACCCTATGTCGGCATCGAACTGGAGCGCGCCTTTGGCGATACCGCCACACTGCGCCGCGCAGACGGCTTGGACGTCACCGGAAAGCGGGTGGTGCTGGGGTTGCGCACCTGGTATTGAGGTGCGGCGCTCCGACGCATTGCATTGCGATGCCGCCGGCTTATGATTGCATGGGCAGCATCCACTGCCAGGTCTCAACCCGAGTCCGCCCTTCAATGTGCGCACCATCGCCCGCCGTCGCGACCGCATGAGCATCTATCTGGCTCTGTTGGCGGCGTGGGCGTTGCTGGGGTGCGCCGGGCTGCTGCGCCCCACCCGTCCGGCGCTGGCGAGCCGGTTGCTCTATCCGTTGGGCGCGATCGTGGGCCTGGCGCTGGCCATCACCGCGCTGGTGAACTTCGGCGCGCCTGTCGAACGCCTGGTGCTGGCCATCGGTCTGCCGGACCTGCCCTTCCATCTGCGCCGCGACGCGCTCACCGACCTGTTCATGCTCTTGCTGGGCGCGGCCTCGGCCGGCATCTCGATCTTCGGCGCCGGCTACTTCAGCAGTACCCCGAGCCGCGTGCCGGGCCTGCTGTGCCTGCAGTACCACCTGTTCCTGGCCGCCATGGGCATGGTGCTGCTGGCCGACGACGCGTATTCATTCATGGTGGCCTGGGAAGTGATGGCACTGGCCTCGTACTTCCTGGTCACGACCGAGCATCGCGTGCCGCAGATCTGCAGCGCCGGCTTTCTCTATCTGCTGATCGCGCATGTCGGCGCCATTGCCATCCTGCTCGGCTTCGGTGTGATGCAGGGTGGCAGCTGGCAATTCACTTTCGATGCGATGCGCGCCGCCGATCTCTCGCCGCCATGGGCGGCGGTGGCCTTCCTGCTGGCGCTGTTTGGCTTCGGCGCCAAGGCGGGCCTGGTGCCATTGCATGTATGGCTGCCCGAAGCGCATCCGGCCGCGCCGTCGCCGGTGTCGGCATTGATGAGCGGCGTGATGCTGAAGACCGCGCTGTACGGCGTGCTGCGCGTGTCCTTCGACCTGCTGGGTCCGCCGGACTGGAGCTGGGGACTGGTGCCGCTGGCGCTGGGCCTGTTCACCGCCGTGTACGGCGCCGTGTTCGCGGCAGTGCAGACCGACATGAAACGGCTGCTGGCCTGGTCCTCGATCGAGAACGTCGGCATCCTGTTCACCGGCGTCGGGCTCGCCATCGTGTTCGGCGGTGTCGGCATGTCCGCGCTGGCCGGCCTCGCGCTGATCGCGGTGCTGTACCACGCGCTGAATCACGCGCTGATGAAGAGCCTGCTGTTCCTCGGCACCGGCGCGGTGTTGCACGGCACCGGCGAGCGCAATCTCGGCCGGCTCGGCGGCCTGCTGCGGCGCATGCCGTGGGTGGCCTGGCTGACGCTGATTGGTGCGCTGTCCATCGCGGGACTGCCGCCGCTGAACGGCTTCGTCTCGGAGTGGCTGCTGCTGCAATCCTTCCTGTCCGCGCACGAAGTGCCGAAGCCGTTTCTCAACATGTTGTTGCCGCTCGGCGCTGCCATCATTGCGCTGGCCGCGGCCATCGCCGGCTACGTGATGGTGAAGTTCTTCGGCGTGATCTTCCTCGGACAGCATCGCGAGGCGCGGCTCGCCGAGGCCCGCGATGCCGGCTGGCGCGAACGTTTCGGCATGCTGTTGCTCGCAGCCGGCTGCGTGGCACTGGGGCTGTTCCCGACCCAGGTGATCGGCCTGCTGGCCGAGGTACCACGGCAGCTGGGGGTGATGGATGCGCTGCCGCCGGCGGCGAACTGGTGGCAGCTCACTCCGATCGCCGGCCGCCAGGCTTCCTATGCGCCGCTGATCTTCTTCGCCGTGATCCTGGCCATCTTCTTGCTGACGATCCGCCTGGTGAGCTGGTTCTACCACCTGCGCGTGCGCCGCGCCGCGCCCTGGGACTGCGGCTTCGCGCGCCTGGACGCGCGCATGCAGGATTCGGCCGAAGGTTTCGGGCAACCGATCCGCCACATCTTCCAGCCCTTCTTCAGCATGCGGCGCGAACTGCCCACGCCCTTCGACGACGCGCCGCGCTACCAGGTCGAGGTCGGCGATCGCATCTGGAATACCTTGTACCGCCCGCTGGAAGACGTGGTGAAACGCGCCGCGGCCTCGGTGGCGTGGCTGCAGCAGGGCCGCATCGCCACCTACCTGCTGTACGGCTTCGTCACGCTGCTCGCATTGCTGGCGGTGGTGCTGTGAGTGCCGCGGCCATCATGCCCTGGCTGAACCAGCTGGTCGCGGTGCTGCTGGCGCTGCTGGCGGCGCCGCTGTTCGTCGGCTGGGTGAACCAGTGCCGCGCGTGGCTGGGCAATCGTACGGCGCCGCCGCTGTGGCAGCCGTACCTCGCCATCCGCAAGCTGTTCATCAAGGAGGCGGTGCTGGCCGAACACGCCAGCTCGCTGTTCCGCTTCGCGCCCTACGCAGTGTTCGGCACGATGATCTGCGCGGCCGCGATCATTCCGTCGCTGGCCACCAGCCTGCCGTTCTCCAATGCCGCCGACGCGATCGCGCTGGTGGGCCTGCTGGCCACCGCACGCGTGTTCATCTCGCTGGCGGCGATGGACGTCGGCACGGCCTTCGGCACACTGGGCGCGCGGCGCGAAATGATGGTGGGCTTCCTGGCCGAGCCGGCGCTGCTGATGGTGATCTTCCTGGCCTCGCTGATCTCCTCCAGCACCGCCCTGCCTGCCATCTCCGACAGCCTGGCCACGCAGCAGCTGGCCTTGCACCCAAGCCTGGCGTTCACCGCAGTGGCCTTCCTGCTGGTGCTGCTGGCCGAGAACGCGCGCATTCCGGTCGACAACCCGGCCACGCACCTGGAACTGACGATGATCCACGAGGCGCTGCTGCTGGAATATTCCGCGCGCCACCTGGCATTGATGGAATGGGCCGCGGCGCTGAAGCTGTTCAACTACACCTGCATCGGTTTCGCGCTGTTCGCGCCGTGGGGAATCGGCACTGCCGCGGCCTCGCCGCTGTCCCTGCTCGCCGCCTGGCCCATCCTCGCACTGAAACTGCTGCTGGCCGGCGTGGGGCTGGCGCTGATCGAGACGCTCTCGGCCAAGCTGCGCGTGTTCCGCGCACCGGAGTTCCTCGCCACCGCTTTCCTGTTTGCGGTGCTCGGCATCCTCGTCCACCTGCTGCTGGGAGCGTGATGGCTGCATGAACGCACTCCCCTTCGATCTGCAGTTGCTCAACGGCCTGGCCGCGCTGTTTCTGCTGCTGGCCTTCGCGATGCTGGCGCAGCGCCGCGTCGTCACGCTGGTGAACCTGCTGGCCTGGCAGGGCTTCCTGCTGTTCGCGGCCACCCTGCTGCTGGCGTGGCGCACGCACGAGGGACACATGTACTTCTCGGCGCTGCTGACGCTGGCGCTCAAGGTGATCTTCCTGCCGTGGCTGCTGCACCGCCTGATCCGCCGCCTGGGCGTGTACTGGGACAGCGAACCGCTGATCAATCCGGCCGGCACCATGCTGCTCGGCCTCCTGATCGTGATCTTCGCCTTCGGCCTGGCGCAGCCCATCGCCGCGCTGGCCAGCACCGCCACGCGCAACGCCATCGGCATCGCGGTGGCCGCGGTGCTGCTCGCCTTCCTGACCATGATCACGCGCCGCAAGGCAATGAGCCAGGTGGTGGGGTTCCTGTCCATGGAGAACGGACTGTTCTTCGGCGCGATGAGCGCCACCTACGGCATGCCGATGATCGTCGAGCTGGGCGTGGCGCTGGACGTGCTGGTCGCCATGCTGGTGCTGGGCGTGTTCTTCTTCCAGATCCGCGAGCAGTTCGACAGCCTGGACCTCGCGCACATGGAACGGCTGAAGGAGGACGACTAGTGGAACTGCTGGCGCTGCTGGCCCTGCCATTGCTGGGCGCGCTGCTGCAGGCATTCTTCGGCGCGCACCGGCGTGCGCCGCTGCTCAACGTCGTGGTCAGCCTGGCGACGCTGGTGGCGGCCGGCCTGCTGGCGGCGCGCGTGATCCGCGAGGGCGACATCACGGCCTGGCACGAACAGTTCTTCATCGACCCCTTCAACGTGTTCCTGGTGGCGCTGACCGCGTTCGTCAGTTTCACCACGGCGCTGTTCTCGCGTCCCTACATGCTGGTCGAGGTGGATCACGGGCGCCTGAAGCCCGGGCAGCTGAGGCTCTACCACAGCATGTACCAGCTGTTCATCGCCGCGATGCTGATCGCGCTGACCAGCAACAACATGGGATTGCTGTGGGTGGCCATGGAGGCGGCCACGCTGTCCACCGTGCTGCTGGTCACGCTGTACCGGACTCCGGCTTCCCTGGAAGCCGGATGGAAGTACTTCATCCTGTGCGGCGTCGGCATCGCGCAGGCGCTGTTCGGCACCATCCTGCTGTATTTCGCGGCCGAGAAGGTGCTGGGTGGCGAAGGCGTCAATGCTTTGTTGTGGACCCAGCTCAATGCGGTGAAGGGCGAGCTGGAACCGGCGGTGCTGAATCTGGCCTTCGTGTTCCTGCTGGTGGGCTACGGCACCAAGGTGGGCCTCGCGCCACTGCACAACTGGCTGCCGGATGCGCACGCCGAAGGCCCGACGCCGATCTCCGCGGTGCTCTCCGGCCTGCTGCTGAACGTGGCGATCTACGCCGTCGTGCGCTGCAAGGTGCTGGTGGAGGGCTCGTTGCATTCGGCACTGCCGGGCCGGATGCTGATGGGCTTCGGTCTGCTGTCGGTGGTGCTGGCGGCGCTGTTCCTGTGGCGCCAGAAGGACATCAAGCGCATGTTCGCGTACTCCTCCATCGAGCACATGGGCATCGTGACCTTCGCCTTCGGCATGGGCGGCGCGGTGGCGAACTTCGCGGCGCTGCTGCACATGACGGTGCATTCGCTCACCAAGTCGGCGATCTTCTTCGCCGTAGGACATGCCGCGCAGAAGTCCGGCACGCAGCAGATGGACGGCATCCGCGGCCTGGTCACCATCTCGCCCACCATCGGGTGGGGCCTGATGCTGGGCTCACTGGCCATTCTCGGCCTGCCCCCGTTCGGCGTGTTCGCCAGCGAGTTCCTGGTGCTGACCACCGCCATGCGCCAGCAGCCCTGGGCCACGCCCATCCTGCTGGCTGCGCTGGGCATCGCCTTCGCCGCGATCTTCCGCCGCGTGCAGCCGATGGTGTTCGGCGAAACCACGGCAAAGCGACTGCCGCATGCGCCGGCCCTGCTGCCGGTGTTCGCGCACCTGGGGCTGGTGCTGCTGCTCGGCCTGTTCATTCCCCCCTACCTGGCCGACTGGTACCGCGCTGCGGCCCAGCTCATCGCGGGGCCGTGATGAGCCCATCCACTGCCACTCCCCTCGTGCGCTGGCTGACGGTGGCCACGCCGCTGGCTGGCGCACCGGGCGCGCGGCGCGCGGCAGTGTCGCCGGCGCAGTGGCGCGACGCGATGCGCGAACTGGCCGCAGCGGAGTTCCGATTGCTGGCGCTGTGGACCAGCACCACGCCGGCCGCCGCGGTACACGCCGTTCTCGCCAGCGGCGACAACCTGTTGCAACTGGACCTGGCGCTGCCAGCCGGCACCACCGGATACGCGGACATCGCCGACATCTTTCCCGCCGCCGCCCGCATGCAGCGCGCGGCCGCGGATCTCACCGGCATCGCAGCCGACGCCCGTGACCGGCGCCCCTGGGTGCGACACGCGGCATGGCCTGCGGACTACCTTCCGCTCGCGGCCAGCGCGGGTGTCCCGGCGGGCGAACAGACCGTCGCCGACGACTATCCCTTCGTGCGCGTCACCGGCGACGGTGTGCACGAGATTCCGGTAGGACCGGTGCATGCGGGCATCATCGAACCCGGGCACTTCCGCTTCTCGGTGGTCGGCGAGAAGGTACTGCGGCTCGAACAGCGGCTGGGCTATGCACACAAGGGCATCGAGCAGCGCTTCACCAGCCTGCCGCTGCTGGAAGGCCATCGCCTGGCAGCGCGCGTATCGGGTGATTCGGCGGTGGCGTTTTCGTGGGCCTATGTGCAGGCGCTGGAAGGCATGGCGGATTGCCGGCCACCCGCGCGCGCGCTGTGGTTGCGCGCCCTGGCGCTGGAATGCGAGCGCATCGCCAACCATCTGGGCGACCTCGGCGCGCTGGGCAACGATGCCGGGTTTGCATTCGGACTCTCGCAGTTCTCGCGGCTGAAGGAGCAGTGGCTGCGCGCGCTCGAACCGGTGTTCGCGCAACGCTACCTGCTCGACTACGTGGTGCCGGGCGGCGTGGCACGCGATGCCGCGGGCGGCGCGCTCGACGCACTCGCGCGATGCGCCGGCGACATCGCGCGCGAGGCGCGGCTGGTCCGCTCGATCTACGACGAGCATGCTGGCGTGCGCGACCGCTTCGTCGGCACCGGCATCGTGAAGCCACAGCTGGCGCGGCAACTGGGCATGGCCGGACTCGCGGCTCGCGCCAGCGGTCAGGCGCATGACCTGCGCGTCGACGCGCCGACGGAGCCGTATGCCGCGCTGGGCGTTCAGGTGGTCTGCGAACAGGATGGCGACGTGGCTGCCCGCGTCGCGGTGCGCTTCGGGGAACTGGATGAATCCGTGCGACTCGTCGCACGCATCGCCGCGGAACTGCCCTCCGGCGACCATCGCGGGGAAGTGGTTGCGCCAGCCGCCGGAACATCAGGCCTGGGCGCCATCGAAGGCTGGCGCGGCCCGGTACTGCTGGCGCTGACGAGCGGCAGCGGGGGTTCGATCGCGCGCTGCCATCCGCACGATCCCTCGTGGCAGAACTGGCCGCTGCTGGAACACGCGGTGATCGGCAACATCGTTCCGGACTTCCCGCTGATCAACAAGTCGTTCAATCTTTCCTACAGCGGGCAGGACCTGTAGATGTACAAGACGCTGCGCCAGATCCGCCACATCGGCATCGTGACCGAACCGCCCCGCGGCGCCGACGAGGAGCTGCGCGTACGCGCCGCATTGCAGGCCCGCATCGCAGAGGTACTGGGCCGCGCGTTGTGCATCCGCGAAGTGGACGCCGGCTCGTGCAACGGCTGCGAGCTGGAAATCCAGGCGCTGAACAACCCGCTGTACAACATCGAAGCGCTGGGCATCCGCTTCGTCGCCAGCCCGCGCCACGCCGACCTGCTGCTGGTCACGGGCCCCGTGGCGCGCAACATGGAGCTGGCATTGAAGCGCACTTACCAGGCAATGCCCGATCCGAAGCTGGTGGTGGCGGTGGGCGACTGCGGCTGCAGCGGCGGCATCTTCGGCGAGAACTACGCCAGCGCCGGGCGCGTGGGCAATGTGATTCCCGTCGACGTGGCGGTGCCGGGTTGCCCACCGGGGCCGGCGCGCATTCTGGCCGGCATCCTCACTGCCATCTCACCGGGGAGGTGAGACGGTCCCGGATCGTGCGCCTCCTCACGCGGAGCAGGCAATCCTGCCTTTGCGGGCATCCCGGAATATTCACTCCGCGGGCAGCGGAATGAACTCCGGATCATCCGGCACTTTTCCGAACCGGCCTTGCTGCCAGTCGGCCTTGGCCCGTTCGATGCGGTCACGGCTGCTGGCAACGAAATTCCACCAGATGTGTCTGGGCCCGTCGGCCGGCTCACCTCCCAGCAGCATGATGCGGGCCGGCGTCAGTGCCTTGATGGTGGTGCTGCGCCCGGCGGCCAGCACCAGCAACTGCGGCGCATCCAATGGTTCGCCGGCAATTTGAATTTCACCATCGCAAACATAGATGGCGCGCTCGGCATAGCGCGCATCGAACACCAGCCGGCTGCCTGCCTCGAACCGCACTTCGGCGTAGATGGTCTCCATCGGCAGCTTCACGGGCGACACGCGCCCGGCCATTTCACCGGCGATCAAGCGCAGCGTGACGCCCTCGCCCTGCACCACCGGCAGATCGCCGGCACCGAAGTGTTCGAACGATGCGTGCGCATCTTCATGCGAACGCGGCAATGCCACCCACGCCTGAATGCCGTACAGATCGTGGCCAGCCGCGCGCGGGCCTGGCGGCGTGCGTTCCGAGTGCACGATGCCGCTGCCCGCCGTCATCAGGTTCATTTCACCCGGACGAATCGCGATCACCGTGCCCAGCGAATCCCGATGCAGGATCTCCCCGCCAAAGAGATAGGTCACGGTTGCCAGACCAATGTGCGGATGCGGACGCACGTCGATGCCGGTGCCCGGCGCGAAGTGCGCGAGCCCCATCTGGTCCCAGAAAATGAACGGCCCGATCATCTGGCGTTGCGCAGCGGGCAGTACGCGCCGCACCTCGAAACCCCCGAGGTCCCGCGCGCGCGGCACGATGCGATTGTCGATGTCCTGGCCTTGCATCAGGAGATGTTACGGAAACCCTGGCGCGCAACCAATGGATCAAGGCGCGCCAGCATCCAGTACGCCAGCCAGGACACCAGGCGCCGAACCAGCCCGCGCCGCACCTTCCAGCCGGCCTGGTCCAGCGGTTCAGCCGCCTGCAGGGTGCGTGCAAACCAGTCACGCGCATCCTGCACCAGCTCCGGCCAGGCCAGGCGCAGCAACAGTTCGTAATTGATGTGCAGGCTGCGGCGGTCGAGATTGGCGGAACCGACCCAGGCCACGTCATCGGCCAGCACCAGCTTGGCATGCAGCACCTGTGGCTGGTATTCGAAGATGTGGACGCCTCGCGCCATCAGCCTGCCGTACAGTCTTTCGGCCGCAAGGCGCGCCAGCGGCACATCGCTGTGCCCGGCCAGCAGCAGGTTGATTGCGCCATGGCGTGCGGCACGGTAGAGCAGCCGCCGGAAGCCGCGCGAGGGCAGGAAATAGGCCGCGGCGATGGCGATGTGGCGCGCGTGTTTCAGGTCCGCGCCCAGCCGGTGTCGCAGGTGTTTGCCAGGCGTTGCCGGGCCGGCCAGGAACAGATGCACCGGCGCATCGGTCCGCGCAGCCACGGCGATTTCGTGCCGCACCACCTTGCGGAAGCGGCGCAGTGCGCGTGGCGTGAACGGTGCCAGGTTCCACATCGCGTCGAAGCTGGCCTCCAGCAGTTTCACTACCGGTCCGCCGACATACACGCCGGTGTCACACCAGCCGTTTGTCACGCCATCGCCGGCGTACTCCGGCGCGATGTTGAACCCGCCGACGATCGCATGCTGTCCGTCGCAGGCGAGCAGCTTGCGATGATTGCGAAACGAACGACGCAGCCAGCGCTGCGGATTGAACCACGCGATGGCGACCCCGGCCTCGCGCAGCGGTGCAAGGAAATTGCGATCCAGCTCCTCGGTACCAAAGGTGTCGAGCAATACCGATACCGTGGCGCCACGCGCGCGGGCCCTCACCAGCGCAGCCCGCAATCGCATGGCGGGGCCCGCTTCGCGCATCAGATAGGTTTCGAGGCGGACGGAAGATGTCGCGACATCGATCTGCCGCTCCATTTCATCGTAGGCCTCATCGATGGTGGCCAGCCAGCGCGCCACGTGTTCGCCGAGGCGGTGCTCCGCGTAGCTCACTCTTCGGTGTTGGAACGAAACTCCACGCCCAGCGAGCGCAGCTTGCGATACAGGTGGGTGCGCTCCATGCCGACCCGCTTGGCAAGCTGGCCCACCTTGCCGTTGCACAACATCAGCTGCTGCTGCAGATAGGCGCGCTCGAACTGTTCGCGCGCCTCGCGCAGCGGCAGTGCCAGCAGATCCTGCTTGACCAGCGGCTCGTTCGGCGGCGCATGCGCCGAGAGTTCCTGCTCGATCTCTTCCAGCGGGATTTCTTCAGGACCACCGCGCGCCAGCATGCGGCGCACCAGGCTGCGCAGCTCACGCAGGTTGCCCGGCCACGGGTAGTTGCGCAGCCGGTTCTGCGCGGCCACGGAGAAGCGCCGCAGCGGCAACTTCTCCGAATCGGCAATCCGCTCGACATAGAAGCGCAGCAGGTCGGGCACATCCTCAGCGTAGTCACGCAGTGCCGGGATGCGCACCAGCACGCCGGAAAGATGCGAGAACAGGTCGCGCCTGAGCCCGCCCTCCTCGCCGGCGCGCAGCTCCACACCGGGCTGTGCGGTGGCCACCAGACGAGGATTGAACTGCACGCCCGCATCGCCGTTGCCGCCGACCCGATGGAAGCGGCCGGTTTCGATCGCGCCGAGCAGCAGGCGCTGCACCTTCGGGGACAGGTCTTCGGCCTCCTGGATGAACAGCGTGCCGTTGGGCGCCTGGTCGAGCAGGCCCTGCGTGACACCCTTCGGGCCGATGTTCCCGAACAGGTAGCTCTCGGCCGAATCCTCGGGCACTGCGCTGGCCACGAGGGTGACGAAGCCACGGTTCGCCCGCGTGCCCGCGTCATGCGCAAAGCGCGCCAGCGATTCGCGGCCACTGCCCGCCTCGCCGACCATCAGCAGCGACGCATTCAACGCCGCCACGCGCGTGAGTTCCTCACGCAGTTGCTGTGAAACGCGACTCTTGCCGAAGGTTGCAGGAAGTGGTGTCTGCTGCGGACGTCCCGCCACCCGGCGGCGCTTGCCGGCATCCATGGCGCGCTCCACGGTGCGCAGCAGTTTGGCCAGCGACAGTGGCTTCTCGACGTAGTCGAATGCACCCAGGCGCGTGGCTTCGACGGCCGTCTCTACCGTGCCGTGGCCCGACATCATCACCACCGGGCAATCCTCGGCGGCCGAAGCGGACCATTCACGCAACAGCGTGATGCCATCGGTGTCGGGCATCCAGATGTCGAGCAGCACCAGATCCGGGGAGCCGCGTGCGCGGGAGGCGCGGGCCTGGCCGGCGTTGGCTGCGACATCGACGTCGTAGCCCTCGTCGGAAAGAATCTCCTTCAGCAATACGCGAATGTCGGCTTCATCGTCGACGACCAGAATCTTGCCGGTACTCATGCGATACCTCTCGCTGGCTGCACTGCATTCGCAGCCACAGGCAACATGACGCGTACGTACGCGCCCCCCTCGGGCCGATTGCTCGCCTCGATACTGCCGCCGTGTTCCTCGGCGATCTTCTTCACAATGGCGAGCCCCAGTCCCGTCCCCCTGGGCTTGCCCGTCACGTATGGCTCGAACACACGTGCGAGCATTTCTCGGTCGAACCCATGTCCGTTGTCGGCCACCATGATGACCGCTTTCCCGCCCCCGGGTCCACCTTCGTAACGCGTACTGACCTCGATACGGCCGGCCGGAGTCCCGTCGGTGGCCTCCAGCCCATTGGTTATGAGGTTGTTGAGCACCTGGTGGAGCCGCGAACGATCGGCCTGTACGGGCGGCAGCGCCGGGTCCAGGTGCAGATCGATGGTAGCGCGGGCTTCGTGGGAGCGATGCAGCTCGACGGCCTCGGAGACCAGCTCGTTCAGGTCCACTGCGCCGAGCTTCAGGTCCGGTGCGCGCGCGTACTCGCTGAATGCATTGACCATGCCTTTCAGCGACTCCACCTGCTGCACGATGGTATGCGTGGCGCGCTCCAGCAGATCCGCCTCATCGCCACCGAGCTTGTCGGACAGGCGCCGGCGCATGCGCTCGGCAGCCAGCTGGATGGGTGTGAGCGGATTCTTGATCTCGTGCGCCAGGCGCCGTGCCACCTCGCCCCAGGCCGCATCCCGCTGTGCGCGCAGCAGGTGCGTGATGTCGTCGAATACCAGGACATGGCCGGTGGCAACGCCCGAGCTGTCCACCAGCAACGCGCAGGCGCAGCGCAGTACCTGATCCGGAGGCAGCGAGATCTCGTCCTGCCACTCATCGCCCTCGCGGTCGAGTCGTGCGCCCAGTTCGCGCGCAAATGACTGCACCCGCGGCGACTCATCCTGCAGTTCGCTCAACTCAAGGCCGGTGCCCTGCGCCAGCTGCGCACCGAGAATCGCGTCCGCGGCGGCATTGGCCAGACGCAGGCGGCGCGCGGTATCGAGCACGATCACTCCGGTGGACAGGCCGGCCAGGATGACCGCAAGCCGTTCACGCTCTTCCTCGACCAGCGCGCGGCTGCGGCTGGCCTCCTCGCTGGCGCGCCGCAGGCGTCGGGTCATGTCATTGAAGGAATGCACCAGCCAGCCCATCTCATCGCGAGCCGGCAAGGCCAGGCGCATCGAGAAGTCGCCCTTGCCCACCGCGCGCGTGCCTTCCATCAGGTCGCGCACCGGCCGCATCAGGCGCTGCGCCGAGCGGATGGCCAGGAAGATCGCTGCAAACATGGCCAGCAGCAGCACCAGGGTCAGCGCCAGCAGGAACAGGTATTTCAAGCCCTGGCGCGAGGTGGCGAGATTGGCGTAGCTGGTGCGCATGCTTTGCACCAGATTGGCCAGATCGGCGACGTCGCGCGGCACCTCCTGGCGCGCCAGCAGGAAGCGCCGTGCGGCGGAGCCTGCGCCCGGAATGGACGCCGCGGTGATCACCAGATAGCCGCCGTCGGCCAGCGGCTCCCGACCCATATAGGGTTCGCCATCCAGTACCTGCACCAGGATTTCGCGCGGTATCTCCGGTGTCAGCAGCGACTGGTCGGTCGCGTAACTTGCGGACAGCACCTGGCCGTCCGCATCGAACACCATCATCTCGCGCGCGCCCGAACTGTGTCGTTCGGCATCCAGCGTGGCGGCCAGGCTGGTGCTGGACTGCACCCCCATCACCGCCGCCGCCTGCGCGGTGAGACGCGCCTGGTCCCGCATGCGCCCATCGAGCGCCGCGCCCGACTTTTCTCCGGCCTCCAGCATCACCGGGCTCATCTCGCCCTTGAACCAGCTGTCGATGCCCTTGTTCAGCGCATGCAGCGCGAACACGTAGATGACGAGCAGCGGCACGATCACCAGCGCGCTGAAGACGGACACGGTGCGCACAGTGAGCCGCGAGCCGGGCAACTTCTGCTGGTAATCGCGCACCACGCGGTAGATACGCCGCGCCAGCAGCACCGCCATGACCAGCACCAGCACGGCGTTGAAGCCCAGGATCCACTTCTTCCAGTTGGCAAACTGCGTGGAGTTCTCGGCGACGCGCGCCAGCAATACCAGTGATGCGAGAACCACGGCCGTGGCGACCGCGATGAAGATGTAGCCCCTCCAGCGCCTCAGCGGGGCAGTTCCCATCGGTAATACTCGCTGCGATTCCAGTAACGCGTCCAGAAGGTCAGCGCGCGCAGCAAGTTCGGCATGCGACCGCGCCGCAACCGCGCGCGCACTGAGACCTCGTAGGTTTCCGCCGGATCCAGCTCCTGCGTGAACGGCACCTGCCAGCCATCCACCTTGCCGGCAGCTTCCAGGGCCTCCTCCAGCGTGGCAAAAGTGCGCTGGTGCCCGCTGTCGACATCCCGCAGCACAAAGCGCTGGCTGGGCGCATTCCACGTGAGTTCGCGGCGGAAGTTGTCTTCGACCAGCTGCTCGTCCCGCCAGAAGCGGTTCTGCAGGTCGACTGTCACCTCCACGTCGAGGTCCACCGTTGCGCCATCCATCAGCGCCGTGCTCGTCTGCTCGTCGGCAGGGAACCCGGCACGCACGGTGAACTCAAGCACGCCGTCGTGCAATTCGGCCGCAGCCGATTGCACCACGATGTCATCGGCCGCGTGCGATGGGGCCGCCGCCATGAACGGCAGCAACATCGCCACAAGCGTCGCTGCGAGCTTCACCGGGCCAGTCCCTCCTTGATGAGGCAAGCATAGTAGAAGCCATCGGTCACTGCCGCGGTGCCGGATGCACGCGGAGTCGGCAGCAGCTGCACGTCGGGCGCGCTGCGCTGGAATTCCTGGTGATTGCGCAGGAATCGCTCGATCAGCTCCTGGTTCTCCTGCGGCAGGATCGAACAGGTCGCATAGACCAGGCGGCCACCGCCGGCCAGCAGCGCCGCGCAGCGATCCAGCATCTGCAGCTGGGTGGCAGCGAAACCGGCGACGTCATCGGCCCGGCGCAGCAGCTTGATGTCGGGATGGCGGCGGATGACGCCCGTTCCCGAGCAGGGCGCATCCAGCAGAATGCGATCGAAAGGTCTGCCGTCCCACCAGTCACTATTGAGATCCGCGGCAATCAGGTGCGCGTCATACCCGAGGCGCGTGAGGTTCTCGCGCACACGCTCCAGTCGTTGGGGGTCCAGGTCCACTGCAGTGAGGTCGAGCCCGCCATTGGCGCGCTCCAGGATGTGGCCCGTCTTGCCACCGGGCGCCGCACAGGCATCGAGCACGCGCTGCCCGGGCTGCGCGTCCAGCAAGTCGGCTGCGCGCTGCGCACCGGCGTCCTGGACACTGACCAGCCCCGCAGCAAAGCCGGGCAGTGCATTCACATCCATCGGCTGGTCGAGCACCAGTGCGGCAGCACCCGCGCCGGGTTCCGCGCCGACGCCTGCCGCAGTGAGGTCTGCCTGTACCGCCTCGCGCGTAGTCCTTGCCAGGTTCACGCGCAGCACCATTGGTGGCTGCTCATTGTTTGCGACCACGATGTTGTCGATCTCATCCGGCCAGGCGGATCTGATCGCCTTCAGCAACCAGCGCGGATGAGCCAGCCGCGCCGGCTCGCTGCGATCAAAGCGTGCAGCAAGGGTGGCGCGTTCCCGCAGATAGCGCCGCAGCAGTGCATTGGTGAAACCGCTCGCCCTGGGCTCACCGAGCGCGCGCACTGCATCGACGGCGATGTTCACCACACTCTCGGGCCTCGCCCGCGAATACTCGATCTGGTGCAAGGCGACGGTGAGCACCGCCCGCACCAGCGGTGCCATGCGCTGGCCCGGCTCGAGCAGTGCGTCGATCAACGGCGCCAGCTGCAAATACCAGCGCAACGTGCCGCTGTGTACCGCCCGCACCGCTCCACGCTCTGCGGCATCGAGGTTCAGCTCGCGCAGCGCGACTTCAGCCGTGCAGCCGCGCTCGCCCGCAACCGCATCCAGGGCCCGCGCGGCGGCAGCCATCACGGTGGCGCCGGGGGCGTACTGCGGGCGCGGCTCGGCGCTCATCGGAAGGCCAACTGCTTGCCGGCCGGCAGTCGCAAGGCGTTGTGGAAATCGCGCGCACTCACCGGCTTGCGGCCCGCCCGCTGCAGCTCGAGCGCCTGCACCATGCCCTCTCCGCAAGCGATCTCCAGTGCATCGCCGTTGAGGCCCAGCACGGTGCCCGGCGCAGCAACAGCCGCAGCTGCCCGCGGGTTTCCGACACGACTGGCGAGCAGCTTCACCACTTCGCCATCGAGCCGGGTCTGTGCACCTGGCCAGGGATGGAAGGCACGGATCTGCCGGTCGATCGCAATCGCAGTGTGATGCCAGTCGATGTCGGCTTCCGCTTTCGACAGCTTGTGCGCATACGTCACTCCGCTGTCGGGCTGCGGAGTCGCCTTGAGCGTACCCTCGGCAAGGCCTTCCAGTACCTGCAGCAGCTGCCTTGCGCCCAGCTGTGCAAGCTGGTCATGCAGCGTGGCCGCAGTGGTCTCCGCACCAATCGGCACACTGGCGCGCGCCAGTACCGGGCCGGTATCCAGGCCCTCATCCATTTGCATGATGCACACGCCAGTCTCGGCATCGCCGGCCAAGATGGCGCGCTGAATGGGCGCCGCACCGCGCCAGCGTGGCAGCAGCGAGGCGTGGATGTTGAGACTGCCCAGCCGGGGCAGTGCGAGCACGGCGCGCGGCAGGATCAGTCCGTACGCGACCACGACCATCACATCCGGTTGCCAGGAGGCCAGCCGTGACAGTGCCTCGGAATTTCCATGCAACTTCTCTGGCTGCGCAACCTCAAGTCCCAGTTCGAGCGCCACCTGCTTCACGGGGCCAGCCATCACGTCGCGGCCACGCCCTGCCGGACGATCGGGCTGCGTCAGCACGCCGGCCACCTGATGCGCGGCGTGCAACGCACGCAGGGCCGGCACGGCGAACGCCGGCGTGCCGGCAAACACGACGCGAAAACTCATGGTTTGGGGCGGCCGCTGGATGCGGCGTCAGAGCCGCGCCTGCCGCTCCGCCGAAGAGGGCGCACGCGTGCCGCGCTCGCGTCGCTCCTTCTCGAGCTTCTTGCGGATGCGCTGACGCTTCATTTCCGACAGGTAGTCGACGAACAGCTTGCCGGTCAGGTGATCCATCTCATGCTGCACGCAAACGGCCAGCAGCCCCTCCAGATCCTGCTCATGCGCGGCGCCTTCGGCATCCTGGAATCGCACGCGCACGCGCTCGGCACGCGCAACTTCGTCGTAGATGCCCGGCACCGAGAGACATCCTTCCTCGCCCTTGGCGTTGCCCTCACGCGCCAGTATCTCGGGGTTGATGAACACCCTGGGCTCGCTCTTGTCTTCAGTGGTGTCGATCACGATGAGCTGGAAGTGCCAGTCCACCTGGGTCGCGGCCAGGCCAATGCCGGGCGCGGCATACATGGTCTCGAACATGTCGGCGATCTGCTGCTTGAGCGTCGCGTCAAAAACGGCCACCGGAGCGGCTCGGGTGCGCAGCCGCGGATCGGGGTATTCCAGGATTGTCAGTCGCGCTATGGCCGTATCTCCGGACTCGAAAATGCTGCTAATGTGCCGCCTAATGTCCGGTCGCCCATCGGGTTTTCCAGGGTGCCCGTGATGCAGTCCTCAAAGTGAGCGGTGCATTTGGCGCGGCTTTGGCCAAAGAGTTTATAACAGCATATGGAATGAGGCTGGTCGCGCCGGGCCACGTGCGACATAATGCGAGGACAGGAGCAAAAATGGTCTCGAATCAAGTAGTTACAGGCAAACTCGGCGTTCCCTCCTGGGTTGCTGCCGGCCTTGCTGTGCTGGTGACGGCGGGCTGCCAGTCAGTGCCCGCGCCGAGTTCCCCGCCGCCAGCGACCTCCTCCGTTGCCATCAGCAGCCCCACTGCCCCCGCCGCGGAACAGAGCGCCGTGGATGCCGCGCTGGCGCGCGACGCCATGCAGCCCGCCGCCCCGGCGCCGGCTCCGACACCTGCTCCGGTGATCAACGCGAATGCCCCGCAGACCTACGTGGTCAAGCGCGGTGACACCCTCTGGGACATCTCCGCCATGTTCCTGCGCGACCCATGGCTGTGGCCGGAGATCTGGCACGTCAATCCGGAGGTCGCCAATCCCCACCTTATCTATCCCGGCGACACACTGAAGCTGGTGTACGGATCCGACGGCAGGCCCCAGGTTCAGCTGGTCACCGGCAACGTGGTGCGCGTCTCGCCGCAGGTCCGCAGCAGCCCGCTGGATGGCCCGATTTCCACCATTCCGTACGACGTCATCAAGGCCTTCCTCGGCAAGCCCAGCCTGCTCGCCGCGGAAGACGTGGTGCAGGCGCCCAAGGTCTCGGTCGTGCGCGACAACCATCTGGTGGCCAGCCTCAACGACACGGTGTACGTGAAGGGCATGGCTGGCCATGGGCCGGGCCGCTACTCGATCGTGCGCGTGGGCGATCAGCTGACGGATCCGGAGACCGGCATGGTCCTGGGCTACGTGGGGCACTTTGCTGCATCCGCCCGGATCGACCAGGCTGACGACAAGGTTTCCAAGGCCCTGTTGGTGGAGAGCACCCGCGAGGCAGTCGCCGGCGACCTGCTGTTCGCTGAAGACCTGATGACGCCGGCCGGCGATATCGTGCCGCATGCCCCGCCCGCTGGCTTCAGTGGCCAGATCATGGCCGTGGTAGACGGCGTGTCGCAGATCGGCCAGTACAACATCGTTGCCATCAATCGCGGCACGCAGCAGGGCCTGGAAGTCGGCCACGTGCTGGCCATCGATCAGAAAGGCGCCGTGGTTCCGGATGGGTCGTGCAAGACCTTCGGTCGCACTTCATGCGGCAGGGAGACCGTGCAGCTGCCGGATGAACAGGCAGGCACGCTGCTCATCTTCAAGACCTACGGCAACATGAGCTACGGGCTCGTGGTCGAGACGACCGTTCCGGTACGGGTCGCGGACCAGGTGCGTACGCCCTGATCACCGCCATTCCTCGGCAGATGCGCAAGTTTTGGGCCCGCCTCGTGCGGGCCCTTCGCATTTACGCTGGCCGGAAATGCAGGACAGTGCCATCGAATCCTCCGGCGCGCGGCTGCTTCGCCGCGGCGATGCCGCCTATCCGGCGCAGCTCGATGCAATCGCCGATCCACCACCGCTGATCTTTGCGCTGGGCGACCTGGGGTTGCTGCATGCGGCGCAGGTCGCAGTAGTCGGCAGTCGCCATCCCACGGCGGCCGGTCGTTCGCTGGCGATGCGCTTTGCTGGCGATCTCGCGCGGCACGGCCTGGTCATCACCAGCGGCCTCGCGCGCGGCATCGACGCCGCCGCGCACGAGGCTGCCCTCGCGGCCGGCGGCAGAACGATTGCCGTGTGCGGCACGGGCCTGGACATCTGCTATCCCGCACAGAACCGGACATTGTTCGAACGCATCGCGCGCGAGGGCCTGGTGGTCTCGGAATTCGCCCCCGGCACGCCGCCGCGCGCCGCCCACTTCCCGCAGCGCAATCGCATCATCTCGGGTCTGTCGCGCGGCGTGGTGGTAATCGAGGCAGCTGCCAACAGTGGATCACTCATCACGGCGCGGCATGCGCTGGCGCAGGGCCGCGAAGTATTCGCGGTTCCCGGTTCGCCATTGAATCCGCTGGCCGCCGGTTGCCTGTCACTGATTCGTCAGGGTGCGGCGCTGGTGCGCGATTCGGCTGACATACTGCCGGAGATCGGAATTCCGATAGAGAAGAATCTTCTTGAAGATCAACTGGTTGATCGGACCAATAGCCGGGCGGACAAGGCTCCCTGGTTGGACAAGGAATACGAAATGCTGTTAGATGCGCTCGGCTTCGAGCCCTCCACTGTCGATGATCTGGTGGGAAGAACCGGCCTTGGCGCTGGCTCCGTCGCCTCCATGTTGTTGATCCTCGAGCTGGAAGGCCGGGTCGAAGCGCGACCCGGAGCTATGTACAACCGCATTGCATAAGAAATGAACGGCACTGTCCTCGACATCCTCCTCTACGTTTTCGACCGCTACATGATCGATGAGGCGCCCGAGGTGCCCGAGCGCGAAGTCCTGGCACAGGACCTGACCAGCGCCGGCTTTGGCGAGGCGAACGTCGAACGCGCGCTGGACTGGCTGGCGGATCTGGCCGGTGAACGCGGCCGCGCCCAGTTGTCCGGGCTCGTCGACGCCGGACCGCGGCGCAAGCCGTCGCTGCGCCTGTACAGCGCGGCGGAAATGGCGCGCCTGTCGGCCGAGGCCCGCGGCCTGCTGCTCTCGCTCGAAGAAGTCGGCATCCTGAACTCCACCCAGCGCGAGCTGGTCATCGACCGGCTGCTGGCGCTCGATGTGGAAGATCTTTCGCTCGAGCAGCTGCGCTGGGTGGTGCTGATGGTGCTGTCCAGCCAGCCAGGCCAGGAACAGGCCTGTGCTCGCATGGAGACGCTGGTCTTCGATTCCGACTCGAGCTCTACACATTGAGTGCGAGTGCGGCGCAGTGCCTCGCCCGAGGCCGCGCTCACGAAGCCCCCGCTGCCAATGGCTGAAAACCTCGTCATCGTCGAATCGCCCGCCAAGGCGAAGACCATCAAGAAGTACCTCGGGAAGGGTTTCGAGGTGCTGGCCTCCTATGGCCACGTGCGCGATCTGGTGCCCAAGGAAGGTGCCGTCGATCCCGAACACAACTTCGCGATGAAGTACCGGATCATCGATCGCAATACGAAGCATGTCGAGGCGATCGCCAGGCAACTGCGCAAGGCCAGCGCGCTGTATCTGGCCACCGACCCTGATCGTGAAGGGGAAGCCATCTCCTGGCACCTGCATGAACTGCTGCGGGAACAAGGTGAACTGAAGGGCAAGAAAGTACATCGCGTGGTGTTCTACGAGATCACCAAGAACGCGATCCAGGCGGCCATCCAGGAACCGCGCACCCTTGCGATGGACCTGGTCAATGCGCAGCAGGCCCGCCGCGCACTGGACTATCTGGTGGGCTTCAATCTTTCACCACTGCTGTGGAAGAAGGTGCGCCAGGGGCTGTCCGCCGGCCGCGTGCAGAGCCCGGCGCTGCGCATGATCTGCGAGCGCGATGAAGCCATCGACGCATTCAAGCCTCAGGAATACTGGACCATCGAGGCCGACGGCCAGCACAGCGAAGTCACTTTCCCGCTCAAGCTGGTCGAGTTCGCGGGCAAGAAGGTGGAGCAGTTCAGCTTCACCAACGAAGCGCAGGCCCGCGATGCGGAAAGCCAGCTCAACAAGGCGGCCGGCGGCCAGCTCACCGTCAACACCATCGACCGCAAGCAGCGCCGGCGCAATCCGGCCCCGCCATTCACGACCTCCACGCTGCAGCAGGAAGCCGCGCGCAAGCTGGGCTTCTCGGCGCAGCGCACGATGCGGCTCGCGCAGCAGCTCTACGAGGGCGTGGATTTCGGCGACGGCGCGGTCGGCCTCATCACCTACATGCGTACCGACTCGGTGAACCTGGCTGCCGAAGCGGTGACCGAGATCCGCGCCGTGATCGAGAAGCTGTACGGCAAGGAAGGCCTGGCCGACGAGGTGCGGGTTTTCAAGACCAAGTCGAAGAATGCGCAGGAAGCCCACGAGGCGGTCCGACCCACTTCGGCCTCGGTCACGCCGCAGCAGCTGGAAGGCAGGATCGACGCGGACCAGTTCAAGCTGTACTCGCTGATCTGGAAGCGCGCGGTGGCGTGCCAGATGGCGCATGCCGTATTCGATACGGTTGCCGTCGACCTGATCGCCGGCAACCGCGACTCCGGCCATGTGCTGCGCGCCAATGGATCGACACTGGTAAAGCCCGGCTACATCGCGGTGTACCAGGAAGGCCAGGACGACAAGGTCGATGACGACAGCGACCACGTATTGCCGGCCATGAACGAGGGCGAGCTGGTTGTGCTCTCCAACCTGCACGGCGAACAGCACTTCACCGAGCCACCGCCGCGCTTCTCGGAGGCCTCGCTGGTCAAGGCGCTGGAGGAATACGGCATCGGCCGGCCTTCCACCTATGCCTCGATCATCTCCACGCTGCGCGATCGCGGCTATGTGGACATGGACGCGCGGCGCTTCATCGCCACGGACATCGGCAAGATCGTCAGCCGCTTCCTCACCAAGTTCTTCACGCGCTACGTCGAGTATGGCTACACCGCCGACATGGAAGACGAGCTCGACGCCGTATCGCGCGGCGAGGAGCCATGGACCACGCCGCTGGAAAAATTCTGGCAGCCGTTCATCGACCAGGTGGAGGACGTGGAAGCCAACGTCAGCCGTGAGGAAGTGGCGATGGCGCGCGACCTGGGCATCCACCCGGAATCGGGCCGGCCGGTCTCGGTGCGCATGGGCCGCTTCGGTCCCTTCGTGCAGGCGGGCACCAAGGACGACGAGGAGAAGCCCAAGTTTGCCGGGCTGCGCCCCGGCCAGAAGATGGACACCATCACGCTGGCCGATGCACTGGTGCTGTTCCAGTTGCCGCGCAAACTGGGTGAGACGGCCGACGGTGAACCCGTCACGGTCGCCATCGGCCGGTTCGGCCCGTATGTGAAATACGGCAGCAAGTACGTGTCGCTGAAGGAACCCGATGATCCGTATACGGTCACGCTGGAACGCGCCATCGAGGTGATCGAGGCGAAGAAGATCGCGGATGCGAATCGCATCATCCAGGACTTCGGCGTCGACGACATCCAGGTGCTGAACGGCCGCTATGGGCCCTACATCACCGACAAGCAGCGCAATGCGCGCATTCCCAAGGAGCGGGACCCGAAGACACTGACACTCGAGGAGTGCCGTGAACTGCTCGCCGCGGCGCCGCCACGCCCGGCACGCGGACGCTTTGGTCGCCGCGCGGCTCCGGCCAAGGCCAAGGCGGCATCGCCTGCCGCCAGCGACGCCAAGGCAGCCAGGACGTCCGCAAAGCCCAAGGCAAAGGGCAAGTCCGCGGCCGGCAAGGCAAAGGCCAAGACCAAAGCCAAATCCAAATCCCGGGCTGCGTCGAAGAAGACATCGCCAACGCCCTGACCGTCTGGTCACGCGGCCCGTCGCATCCCTGCAAGAGTCCGGACCGATACTGCACATCCGGCCTCGTGCGGAAGATCTCGGCGTCCCGCTCCCCCTGCGCGGCTGTCCGTGCTTCCGCAGGAGGGCGCGCCAATTCGGCTGCTGATGTGCGGTGCTAGGATGCCGCCCCCATGCAGTACCGTCACAGCTTCCACGCCGGCAACTTCGCGGACGTGCACAAGCACATTGCGCTGCTGCAACTGGTCGCGGCGCTGCAGAAGAAGGCGAAAGGTTTTCTCTATCTGGAGACCCATGCGGGCGAAGGTCTCTACGACCTGGGCGGCGTGGACGCACGCCACAGCGCGGAAAGCGATGCCGGAATCCGGCGGCTGGAACAGCAATCGATCAATGCTCCCGACCGGGAATGCCCGGCGATCAGGCAGTACCTGGATACCGTGCACCGCATTGCCGGCGCGCCTGCCAATCACTGCTACCCGGGTTCGCCGCTGCTCGTCGCCAGCCATCTGCGCCACGCGGATCAGTCGATCTGCGTGGAGTCGCAACCGCAGATTGCGCGCGCGCTGCAGCGTGCCTTTGAACGCACTGCCGCACAGCTGGCGGTCATGCCGCGCGTGATCATTGGCGATGGATATCACGAGGTCAGAAGCCAGCTGCCGCCGTCTTCGCGACGCGGGCTCATCTTCATTGACCCGCCCTATGAATCCGCAGAGGAGGAACACCACATCGCCGCTGCACTGAATGCGGGGCTCGAGCGGTTCGAGACCGGCGTGTTCGCGGTGTGGTATCCGATCAAGAAGCAGTACGACACTGATCTGTGGCTGGCACGGATCACCCGCGGCATCGGGCGTCCCACGCTGACGGCCGAGCTGTGCATCAGCGCGCCCGATCACGCGGCAGGACTGAACGGCTCAGGCATGCTCATCGTCAACCCGCCATGGCAGTTCGACGTTGATGCGCTCCAGTGGCAGCCCGTGCTGCATGAGCTGCTCGGTGGCAGTGGTGGGACCACGGTAAGATGGCTCGTAAATGAGCACTAGGGATCGCTACGCGGTCATCGGCTATCCGGTCGCGCACAGCCGTTCGCCGTTCATCCACACGCGCTTTGCCGCGCAGACCAGACAGGCGCTCGAATACGGAACCCTCGAAGCCTCTCCTGAAGATTTCGAGTCGGTCGTGCGTGGCTTCTTTGCCGGAGGCGGCAAGGGGCTGAATGTGACCGTTCCTCACAAGGAAGCGGCCTGCAAGCTCGCAGACGAGCTCACGCCGCGCGCGCGGCGCGCGCAGGCAGTCAACACGCTGGCGATATCGGAACAAGGTGGTTTGCTGGGCGACAACACCGACGGCGCAGGGCTCGCCCGCGACCTGCTGAACAACCAGCGCATCACCATCGCCGGCCGGCGCCTGCTGTTGCTCGGCGCCGGCGGTGCCGCACGCGGCGTACTCGCGCCGTTGCTGGGCCTCAGGCCCAGCGAACTCACCATCGCCAATCGCACCCTGCAGCGGGCCCAGGACCTGGTCGCGCAGTTCACCGAACTTGGTCCCCTGCGCGCCGTTGGCTACGAGGCACTTGGCAACGTGCCCTTCGATATCGTGATCAACGCGACTGCCGCGAGCCTGGCCGGCGAACTGCCGCCGCTGACACCGGGCATCGTGAACGCACGCAGCATCTGCTACGACATGGCCTACGCACGCGACGACACAGCCTTTGTGCGCTGGGCGCACGAGCGCGGTGTGGCGCGCGCCATCATGGGCCTGGGGATGCTGGTGGAACAGGCGGCCGAGTCGTTCTACCTGTGGCGCGGTGTCCGGCCCGACACCACCTCGGTACTGGTTGCGCTGAGCGCCGAGCTCGGCAGCTAGTAGCGGCTGGGCTTGAAGAAGCGGATCACGATCAGGTCCGCCAGTCTGGAGACGCCGAACCAGATCCCCGTGAACAGCAGCCAGCAGATCACGCCAAACGCACCTGCGACCATCAGCGCCGCCGGATCAAGACTGAACGCGGGAACCCAGCTCTGCCAGGCGGCCAGGCCGATCTCACGATCGAAGTGACCCGCCAGGTAGGCGATCTGATGCCAGGCGGAACCGGCCAGCCCGGCCATCATTTCCTGCAGCCGCACCAGGCTGTCGAGCATGCTCTGGATCGCGGAGCCCTCGGCCTGAAAGCTCTGGTCGGGGCTTGCAAGATGATGCTTGACCAGCGCATTGATGTCGCCGCCGTGATAGCGGCGCGCGATTTCCTGGAACGGCAGCAGATCCTGCCGAACCTGGTCCAGACGACCGCCGACACGTTGCTGGTATTGCGCAATGAAACCCGGTACGCAGCCTCCAATCACAACCCCGGCAATCAGCACCAGCCGGTCAAACAGGCCACGAACCAGGTTCATTGCAATCTGCTCTCCGGCAATTAAAGGAAGGACTTGGAAAAGCCGACCGACAACATCGACGGCTTGGTGCTCTCGACCTTGAATCGCTCGTACTCGCCGCGGATGGCGAACGAGCCGAACTTCAGCTGCAGCCCGGCGCCATAAGCGAACTTGGTGTCGTCAGTGCTGGCTGCGAAGCTGGGGTTGACATCGATCCGTGCCAGGCCGGCCTTCGCGTAGATGTCCAGGATCGGCAGCGGGATGGGCAGGTAGAACAGGCCGTAGCCTGCCAGGCCCTTGTACTTGATATCGACGCCGCTGCCCTTGGGCTTGCCCAGATCGATGTAGTCGAGTTCGGCGCCAACGAATGACAGGAAACGTCCGCCGACGAACAGCTTCCAGGCCATGTCCTTCTTGTCGAAGCTGGGCACCGCAAGGTCGTCGGCACTGACGTCGGCGTTGCTCTGTCCGAGGCCGACACCCATATACAGGTCAACCCCGGGCACGCCGGCCTGGGCCGAAGCAGCACCCAGCACCAGGGCTGCAGTTGCACCGAATGCCGCTGCGACGGAACGCAGATGGAATCGAGTCGAGTTGCGATTGAACATGAATCCCTCCTCGCAAAGCCCGTCAATGGGCGCGCCGTACTGTAGCAGCCGCAGTATGGGCAGGGACTGTCGGCACCTTCACAGTTCGGCCGATTGCACCAAAGAAAAAGGCCCGCAACGCGGGCCTTTCTCGAGCGGTTGAAGGATGCTCAGGCGCCGCCGGGAGGCCCGCCTGCACCGCCGCCGAAGCCGCCAGGGCCGCCTGGGCCGCCGCCACCAGGACGACCACCGCCGGGACCGCCTGCACCACCGGGACCACCACCGCCACGGCGCTGCTGCTGCGCTGCCTGCGCGGCGTCAAACGTCTTCTTCTGGTCCGCATTCAGGATCTTGCCCACCTCTTCGATGAGCTTCGCACGCGGAGCCTGACGTGCCGCCATGGCCGCCTGATCCGGCGCCTGGCCCTGCTGCATGGGAGGCAGCTTGGCCATCTCGGCCAGATAGTTGTCGGCCAGCTTGTCGATCTGACCCTTCTGCGCGTCAGTCAGCTTCAACTCCGGCGCACCCAGACCAAAACGCTGGATCACGCCAGCGCGATCAGTCGGCTGTCCGAAACCACCACCCATGCGTGCACCACCGGGACCACCACCCGGCGGACCACCACCTGGTGCTTGCGCGGAAGCACCCATCGAAACTACTGCCAAAGCGCCAGCGGCCGCGACCACCAGCATGCCCTTCAACGATTTGCTGAACATATGCCCCCCAGGGCGGTTGATGACTACCGGGATCATAGACATGGATTGTGCAAACAAGTGCCGTGTCGCAAATCGGCGCACACAACTTGTTACAGTTTTTGTTACAGGTTCTTCACGGACGGGTCAGCCGTGACTGCGCGGGCAGTGAACCGTGCCATGGACTGTCGGGCCAGGTCGGGAAAATCCGAGAACAGCCCATCCACTCCCGTGGCGAGATGAGAACTTATCTCACTCGCCAGGTCGCCGTGGGCGGATGGGTCCGTTCCATTGCGCAACCGCCTGGGCAGGAAGCAGTTCTCGGCACGGAATGTCCAGACGTGGACCTGCAATTTTGTTGCATGTGCGTCGACTGCCAGCGCTGTCGGCCGAAGCCGGCCATCGGCATCCTCGGTAAGGACCGACTCCTTGTTCACACCCACTGCGGTTGCGTAGCTGGCGACCTCCCGCAAACCTTCCGCGCTGGCCATCTGCGCATAGGTGGTTCCTGCGCCAACCTGGTCCCATGGTCCGCCGCGGACTTCCATCAGCTGCACCAGCGGGTAGTCGCACTGGCGCCGCAATTCGCGCAGGTTCCCCATCTCGAAGCTCTGGATGAAGACCGGTGCCGCACCGAGGCCACTGGCCAGTGAACGCAGCAACGGCGGCTCCAGCGCCAGCCCGAGTCCGGCGAAGTGCGAGGGATGCTTGGTTTCCGGATACACGCCAACCGGCGCAAGACCTGCCTGCGACCTCGTCACATTGACCTGCGACAGCAGCGCCAGGATTTCCTCGAGAGACGGGATTTCCAGCTGTCCGTTGTACCTGGCATTGCCGGGACGCAGTTGGGGAATGCGCTCCCGCGCACGCAGGGTCTTCAGTTCCGCCAGCGTGAAATCTTCGGTAAACCAGCCAGTGATCTCATTGCCATCGATGTACTGGGTGCGTCGCCGGTTGCCGAATTCAGGATGCGATGCCACGTCAGTGGTGCCACCGATTTCATTCTCGTGTCGTGCCACCAGTACAGCATCACGAGTCGCCACCAGATCCGGTTCGATGTAATCGGCGCCTTGCGCGATGGCCAGCGCATAGGCCGCCAGGGTGTGCTCGGGCAGGTAGCCGCTCGCGCCGCGATGGGCAATCAGGATAGGCGGCTGGGCGGCGGACATCAGCGCATCGTGACCAGTTCTTCCGCGGCGGTGGGGTGAATCGCCACCGTATCGTCGAAGTCACGCTTGGTCGCACCCATGCGCAGCGCGACCGCGAATCCCTGCAGCATCTCGTCCACGCCGCGACCGGCCAGGTGCAACCCCACGATCCGCTCCTCGGGTCCAACAGTCACAAGCTTCATGCGGGTCCGGGGTTTGGCGGCAGTGAGCGCGTAGTACATCGGCACGAAAGTCGAGTGGTAGCACTTGACTGCCGCGCCGAAGCGCGCGCGCGCTTCGGCTTCGGTGAGACCAACGGTGCCCAGCGGCGGGTGCCCGAACAGCACCGTCGGGATGTTCTCGTAGCTGAGCTTGCGACCGGCCTGCCCGCCCCAGATACGATCGGCCAGTCGCCTGCCGGCGGCAATCGCAACCGGCGTCAGTGTGGCCCGGCCCGTCACATCACCAATGGCAAGGATGCCGGCCACGCTGGTCTGCTGGTACTCATCCACTTCGATATACCCGCGGGCATCGCGTGTGACCCCGACACCGGGATCAATGTAGTCGGTGACCGGTTCGCGGCCGATGGCCCAGATCACCGTGTCCTGTCCGGCAATGCTCCGGCCATTGCCCAGCTGCACGTCGATACCGCCACCGGCCGCGCGCGCGAGCGCAACGGGCATGGTCTGCGGCAGCAAAGTGGCCCCGGCTCCAACCAGACCTTCGTGCGTTGCCTCACTGAGCATCGGGTCGAAGTCACCCAGCAATGTCTTGCCACGCCACAGCACCGTGACCTCACTGCCAAGCGCTGCCAGTACGCCGGCGAATTCCACTCCCACATACCCGGAACCGATCACCGTCACGCGTTGTGGGCGCGCGGCAAGTTCGAAGAATCCATCCGAATCGATGCCAAGTTCGGCCCCGGGAATGCCCGGATGGCGGGGCCGGCCACCCGTGGCAAGCACGATGTGTTTGCCCGCGATGCGGTGGCCATCGACCTCGATGGTGTGCGCGTCGACGACGCGTGCGAACCCCCTTACCAGCTGGACCTTTGACTTGGCCAGGTTGGCCGCATAGATGCCGTTGAGCCGGGTCACATAGGCATCGCGCCCGGCCTTCAGGGCAGCCCAGTCGTGACTCCCGCGCACGACATCGAACCCGTATTTGCGGGCTTCCTGCACCGCGCCGGCCAGCTCCGCGGCGTTCCACATCACCTTCTTGGGCACGCAGCCCACATTGACGCAGGTGCCGCCCAACCGGCCCGGCTCGACCAGGACCACGCGGGCGCCGTATTCGGCAGCGCGGCGCGCGGTTGCCATGCCGCCGCTGCCACCGCCGACCACGATCAGGTCGACAATTTCGCTCATCGGCCCATGTTAACCGGGCCCGCACTATGGCGTGGCTTGTTGCGTGCTCATCTCATTATCATTGGGACGAATGAATGACCAGAACCCCCTGTTGAACGGCGGCCCACTGCCGGCGTTCGACCTCATCCGTCCAGACCATGTCGAGAGCGGCATCCGGCAATTGCTGGAGGACAACCGCGCAAGGATCAGCGAACTGGAGACAACCAGTGCGCCCAGTTTCGACACACTGGTCGAACCGCTGGAAGAACTGCACCACCGTCTGGCACGTATCTGGTCGCCGATCGGACATCTCAATGGCGTGATGAACAACGAGGCACTGCGCGAGCGCTACAACGCCTGCCTGCCGTTGTTGTCCGAATACGGCACCGACCTCAGCCAGAACGAGCGCCTGTTTCGCGCCTTCAAGACAGTGCGTGAACACGAAGCCGCGCATCTCGACGCGGAACAGCTTGCCGTGCTGGATCATGCGCTGATCGAGTTCCGACTGGCTGGCGTCGCGCTCGACGGAACCAGGAAGGACCGGTTCAAGGCCGTGATGCTCGAGTTGTCGCGACTGGCCGCGAAGTTCGAGGAGAACGTGCTCGACTCCACCAACGCGTTCAGCCACGAGATAACCGACGAGACAGAACTTGCCGGCCTCAACGCCATGATCATCGAGCGGGCGCGTGAGCGCGCAGTGGCCGCGGGCAAGTCCGGCTGGTTGCTGGGGCTGGACCAGCCGACCTACGTCGCTGTGGTCACCGATGCGCAATCGGCCGAGTTGCGCAAATCCTTCTATCGCGCATGGTCGACCCGCGCTGCGACCACGGGCCCGAGCCCGGCGGGTTTCGACAACACCCAGGTGATGGAAGACCTGCTGCGCTACCGACACGAGGCAGCGCAACTGCTCGGTTTTCCGAACTACGCCGCCTACGCGCTGGCGCGTCGCATGGCGCGCAGCGTCGACGAAGTCATCAAGTTCCTGCACGACATGGCCGTCGCCGCGCGCCCGGCCGCACGGCGCGAACTGGCTGAACTGGAACAATTCGCCGGGCGCAAGCTCGACGCCTGGGACATCACCTACTTCTCGGAGCGCCTGCAGGAGCAGCGCTACAGCATCTCGCAGGAGGAATTGCGCGCCTACTTCCCGCTGCCGCGGGTGCTGGACGGCCTGTTCAATGTGGTGCAGCGGCTGTTCCAGGTGAATTTCCGCCAGCGTCACGACGTGGCGCTGTGGCATGCCGACGCGCGCTATTACGACCTGCTCGACGCCGGCGGCACGGTTGTCGGCGGCTTCTACCTCGATCCCTACGCACGTCCCAACAAGCGCAGCGGGGCATGGATGGATGACTGCGTGGGCCGCAAGGATCTCTCCACCGGGCATGCGCTGCCCATTGCATATCTGGTGTGCAATGCGCTGCCCGGCGCCAGCGGCAAGCCCGCACAGCTGACGCACGACGACGTGGTCACGCTGTTCCATGAGTTCGGCCACGGCCTGCATCACCTGCTGACCCGGGTGCGCTATCCATCGATCTCCGGCATCAACGGCGTAGCATGGGATGCAGTCGAATTGCCCAGCCAGTTCATGGAGAACTACGCCTGGCAGCCCGAGGTGCTGCGCGAAATCACCCATCATGTCGACACCGGCGCGCCGCTGCCGGACGACAAGATTTCGCAGCTGCTGCGCACCCGCAGTTTCCAGGCGGGCCTGGCCACGCTCAGGCAGGTCGAGTTCGCGCTGTTCGACTTCCGGCTGCACGCCGAGCACGATCCAGCCCGTGGTGCGCGCATCTACGAGATCCTCAGTGAAGTCCGCAATGAAGTGGCGGTGATCCGGATTCCCGAGTGGAACCGCTATCCCAACAGCTTCGGCCACATCTTCTCGGGCGGCTACGCGGCTGGTTACTACAGCTACAAATGGGCCGAGGTGCTGGCCGCCGACGCCTTCTCTGCCTTCGAGGAAGCCGGTATCTACGATCGCGCCACGGCACAGCGCTTCGTCGATGACATTCTCTCGCGCGGTGGCAGTCGCGATCCGCTCGACGCTTTTGTAGCGTTCCGTGGCCGCCCGCCGGATATCACGCCGCTGCTGCGGCAGCACGGCATCGCGCCCTGACCGCAAGGTCCTGGCTGGCATCCGGTTTACCGGCATTCGGTTTATGAGGGGTTTCCCTCATGTTGGCGCCCGGGATGGGTCGGGACACTTAAAGTGTGTCGGGCATCTCCTTTTCAGGTAGAACCGCTGCTTAGACTTCGCGGCTAAGGACATGGCCCAGCCCCCAACTTTCAGCGTGCGGCGCAGCGACTACGACGTTACCAACACGGTACGGGTCAGTTCCGCCTCCGACGTTCGCGACGCCGTCCAGGCGTTGTTCCAGGCCACGTGGCCCGGCATCAATTTCGTGCCCGTGGCACGCGCTTTCCTGGATTTCGAGATGGCCTTCACCGGGAAGATGCCGGGCTACTTCGGCGTCGACACTGTCTACCACGACCAGCAGCACACGCTGGACGTCACCCTGGCGATGGCGCGCCTGCTGGCGGGCTTCGAGCGCATGCACGCCGGAACGCCGCAGGCGCTTGGCGCGAGTCGCGCCACGGTGGGCATCTTTCTCGCCTTGTTCCATGACATCGGCTACCTGCGCGAGCGCGGTGAAGACGCGCTGAACGGCGCGGAATTCACGCGCAACCACGTGTCGCGCAGCGCGCGCTTCATGGACTACTACCTGCCTACCATCGGCTTCGCGAACTGGACGCGCATTACCAGCGAGGTGGTGCACTTCACCGGCTACGAGAAGAGCTTCGAGGAGATTGGCGCAAAGGTGAGCGATCCGCGCGACATCCAGCTCGGCCACCTGCTCGGCACCGCCGACATGATTGCGCAGATGGCCGACCGCTGTTACCTCGAGAAATGCCGCGACCGGCTGTATCCCGAATTCGTGCTGGGCGGCGTGGCGCTGCCGCAGGGATCAAAGGGCTACCAGGATGTGCGTTACGCATCCGGGCTCGACCTGCTGCGCCAGACGCCGCAGTTCATGGAAGACACCATCCACAAGCGCCTCGATGCAGGCTTCGGCAGCGCCTACCGCTACATGGAACCACTGTTCGACGGCCGCAATCCGTACATGGAAGCGATCGAACAGAGCCTGGCTTTCCTGCGCCAGGTCTTGCGCAGCGAAAGCTGGCGCATGCTGCGCCGGACTCCGCAGGTATTTGCTGCCGGTCCTGATCCACTCGCCAGCGTGCGCGGGCTGATGTCCAGCTACTTCAGGCGAGCCTGGTCCGGGAAGTAGTCGCACGCGCCGGCGGCGCGTCGATGTTGCACACATAGCGCGCAACAATGGCTGGCAGCTGTCGCTCCACCACCTCGCGCGCGGCAAGGTCAACGTCTGCAAACGCCTCGCGCAGCAGCTCGACCGAGAACTGTTCCAGCGCCACCGCTGCCAGCGGTGCGTAACTCAGGTGCCAGGGCTCCGGCTCCACGCCACCGCGCCGCGTGGCATACGGACGATAGAAGCCATGCTCTGCGGCGTTGGCGGCGAGCCACGCATCAAGGCGCGCGAACACTCCGCCGGCAGCATATTCATCGCTTTCCAGTCGCGGCCGGTAGCCGGGTGGTAGCGCATTGGCATCGATCACATCCATGTCCGTGCCCCAGTGGTGCCGGCTGGTGCCAGGCAGTGCGGACCAGTGCAGGATTGCCTCGACCCGCGCCTCATCGTCAAGGGCCCGGGCATCCAGCACGCTGCCATCCACTGCCAGCAGCGCCCTCTCGCCACGATGCTTGCCGTTCCAGATGGCCAGTTGCCGGTCGAAGTCGCGGAAGGAAGACAGTGGCACCAGATCCATGCCCGCCACCGCCGCCGCGGCTCGCAGTTGCAGGAAGGGTTGCACGACCGCGCGGTGCAGGCGGCAGGGGGGTTCGGTCAGCTCGACAATATGCCCGCTGCTGCGGCCTGTCAGTTCCTCTGGGGAAAAGCGGATTTCCTCGGCCATTGCCAATTCTATGGTCTTCCAGCAGATACATATGGCCCGTTTCTCGGGGCTGGGGTTACCATCGCTGCGATGCGCAGCCTGAAGACCAAGTTCGCCCTGACCGGTGCAGTACTGGGCGTCCTGCTCTTTACGGCCTGCGTTTCACTGGCATTGATGCTGCGGCGTCCAGGTGGGGGCGGCCTGCTGTCAACGTCCATCGTGACCACGGGCCTGATTGCCATTGCGGGCACCGCCTGGCTGGCTTTCTCGATGGGCAAGCGCATCTCGAAGGTGCTGCAGCAACTCAACGACAGCACCAGTCGCATCTCGCAGGGTGACTACACCCAACCGGTGCGGGCACTTCGCGACGACGAGCTCGGCGACCTGCAGCGCACGGTCGATCAGATGCGCCAGAGCCTGGCCGATACCACCATCACCAAGAACTACCTCGACAGTGTCCTCAACAGCATGACCGATGCGGTGTTCGTGGTGAGGAACGACGGGTCCATCAAGTTCACCAACCTGGCCGCGCAGCGACTGACCGGCGGCGACGCCAGCGCACTGTACGGTCGTTACATCGCCACTCTGTTGTACTCGCCTGATCTGGGTGAGGAGGAAAAACTGCGCAAGGCCTGCGAAGTGGGCGAAGCGGTGCTGCGCACCGAGGCTGGCCAGACCATCCCGGTATCCTTCAGCGGCTCACAGATCGAGACCACTGACGAGCAGTTCTCGGGTCGCATCTACGTGGCGCGCGACATCACCGACCGCAAGCGCGCCGAGCGGCGTATCCGCTACCTCGCGCGTTACGACGCGCTCACCAAGATTCCGAACCGGATGCAGTTCCAGCATCTGCTGCAGCAGGCCATCGCACGCTCGCTGCGCTCGCGCACCAGTGTCGCGCTGCTGTACCTGGACATGGATCACTTCAAGGAAGTGAACGACACCTTTGGCCACGGCGCCGGCGATCGCGTGCTCGAGACGTTGACCGAGCGGCTCACCGGCAAACTGCCCGAAGGCACGGTGCTGGGTCGGCTGGCCGGCGATGAATTCGCGTTGTTCATCGATGGCATAACCGACGCCAATGGACGTGAAGTCATCCGCCACCTGTCAGAAGACATTCTCAATGTGGTGGCACTACCCTTCCATGTGGGCGGGCATGAAGTATTCCTGTCGGCCTCCATCGGAGTCGCGCTGTGTCCGCTGGACGCAGAGAACGTGATCGACCTGATCCGCAATGCCGACGCGGCCATGTACTACTCGAAGCAGAACGGCGGCAACAGCTGCGTGTTCTACACCCCCGAAATGAATGCAGCCGCGGTCGAGCGGCTGATGCTCAAGAGCAAGCTCAAGCGGGCCATCGAGCGTGACGAGTTCGTGGTCGCCTACATGCCCAAGGTCAACATCGCCGATGGCCGCATCGTGGGCGCCGAGGCGCTGCTGCGGTGGCGCGCACCGGGGCACGGCGACATCCCACCCTCGCAGTTCATTCCGCTGGCCGAGGAAAACAACCTGATCAGCAGCATCGGCGAGTGGGTGCTGGATCGGGTCTGCCAGGACTATGCAGCACTGTCGGGCCGGGGCCTGGCGCCGGGCCGTATCGCGCTGAACCTGTCGCTGAAGCAATTGCGCCAGGCGAGCTTCATCCTGGACTGCAAGTCGCTGTTCGCACGGCGGGGCGTGTCGCCGGAAAAGCTTGAGCTGGAGATCACCGAGACCACCCTGATGGCGGATCCGAAGCGCACCATCGCCATGCTCAAGGAACTTGCGGGCATGGGCCTGCACCTGTCCATCGATGACTTCGGTACCGGCTATTCGTCGCTGTCGGCGCTGCAGCAGTTTCCCATCAGCACACTGAAGATCGACCAATCCTTCGTGCAGGATGTGATCGACGACCGCAACGACGCCACCATCGTGCGCACCATCATCGAGATGGGCCACAGCCTCGGCATGCAGGTCATTGCCGAGGGCGTCGAGACCAGTGCGCAACTGGAGTTCCTGGCCAGGGCTGGCTGCGACCAGGCCCAGGGTCAGCTGTTTGGAGAAGCCTCGTCAGTGGAGGTACTGGCCCAGTTGCTGGCCCAGCAGGCGGCCAGATCCACCTCGCCCTTTCCGTTCTTCACGCGGCAGTCGGCTGCCAGCGGCGACCTCAGGGCCTGAAGGCGCGACCCGGTCAGGTGTCGTCGCTGTAGCGACGCAAACGGATCGCTGCGAACAGCATCACGCCGGCGGCGGCCAGGCCCACCCACAGCGCCGGGTCGCCCAGCGCGTGCCACCATGTGGACCCGACATTCGTCCAGTCTTGCGAACTGGCACCGGACAGGCCGTTCGCGAGCCACGGCTGCAGGCGCTGGCCGATGAATTCCCAGAAATGGTGGGTGCCGCTGAACATGGATTCGGCGAGGCCAATCGCCACAGGCGGCAATGCCGCATAGATGAGTGGCGGATGCCGAGCCAGCACTGAGGCCAGCAGCAGATAGGTGGCTACGGGCGCGTACCAGAGAGCCACCACGATGAACATGCCCAGCAGGCGCGGCAGCGCCAGCAGGCTGCCGGCGATCAATTCCCCGAAATGCGTGCGTATTTCCGGAACTACCAAAGCGCCGATACCCATCAGCAACGGCAGCAGTACCAATGCCAGCGCAATGGCCAGCAGCGGCACGACGACCAGCGCGATGACCAGTTTGCTGGTCACCGTCTCGAGGTCCGAGACCGGCAGCGATTTCCAGAACAGGATGCTGCGATCCTTGCGCTCGCTATAGAGACAGTCGAGCAGGTAGATGGCAATTGCGACTGCCGCGAACAAGCCGATGAATGCAGCAATGGCTGCCAGGAATTGCGCACCGGCGGCGTGGCCGATGACCGCTGGAGTGCGGGCATCCACGGTGATGTGCACACCATTGCCCAGATGCAGGCTGCCCAGGATTGCACCGACGATCAGAAAGGCGGCACCGATGGCCGGGCTCAACCAGAGGCTGCGAAATTCCCAGAACTCGCGGCGCAGGAGTACCCCAAACTTCTTGCCCGGGCTCATGCCGCCTCCTTCTGCATGCGCGCGACGAACAGGTCGGCAATGGTCGGCGTTCCCAGCTCGCCCAGGGCGCCAAGCCCCGCGCGCGGAACGTACTCGTAGAACAGCACGTGGCGCCCCAGCACAGCCCGTTCGCTGAAGGGCCCCAGCGCCCGTGCAGCCGCTAATTGATCCGGTTTTACGATCAATTGGGCATAACGGTCCACGATTGCTTCGACAGGCGTATCAAGAACGATCTTTCCGTTCTCGATGAACATGACGTCGGTCAGCAGTTGCTCGACCTCTTCCACCTGGTGGGTGGTCACGAGAATCGTGCGTTCCTCATCCATGTAGTCATTGAGCAGGGTGTCGTAAAAGCGCCGCCGGACCAGCAGATCCAGGCCCAGTGTCGGCTCGTCCAGCACCAGCAGGCGCGCGCGGATCGCCAGCACCAGCGCCAGGTGCAGCTGCGTCACCATGCCCTTGGACAGCTGTCGCACCTTGTGTGTGAGCTTCACGTCCGTGGTGGCAAGGAAGGCCTCGGCGCGCGCGCGATCGAAGGCGGGGTGCACGGCCTGCACGTAATCCAGTGCCTGCCTGACCTTGATCCACTTGGGCAGTACTGCGACGTCGGCGATGAAGGAAACCTCCGCCATCAGCCGGTCACGCTCGCTGGCCGGGTCGCGTCCCAGCACGGAGAGGTTTCCCTCGTAGGGCGTGAGCCCGAGGACCGACTTGATCACGGTAGTCTTGCCGGCGCCGTTGCGGCCAATGAGACCCACGATGCGACCAGCACCCACACTGAAGTCGACGTTGTCGACCGCCACCTTGTCGCGGCCATAGCGCTTGGACAGTCCGCGCGCCTCGATGATCGAAGTCATTCTTTCTGCTCCGTACGCGTTGGCAATGGCGGCGTCAGCGACTCCGGCAGTTCCCTGTTCAACAAGTCCGATGCCGACAGCCCCAGGCGCTGGATGGTCGCGTGAATGCGCGGCCACTCCTGCTCGAGGAAGCGTTGTCGTTCGTCCTTCATCAGCGCTGCACCGGCACCGGGGGCCACGAACATGCCGAGGCCACGCCGCTTGTCGACCAGCCCTTCGTCGGCGAGTTGCTGGTAGGCCTTGAGCACGGTCAGTGGATTGAGGCGGTACTCCGTTGCCACCTGACGCACGGATGGCAACGCCTCCCCCTCCTTCAGGACACCTTCCAGCATCATGGCAACCACGCGGTCACGCAGCTGCCGATAAATCGGCTGCGACTCGTCCCACTTGGCATCTACCGGTGACATCTGGCCAGACTCTAGTCGACCTTCCCGTGGCGATCAGCCACCGAATACAGCGTGGATCGGCGAGAGCACGACCTGGATGAAGGTGCTGTCGCCCGCGTGCGCCTGGACGCTGAAGAGGACGGCGGTGCTGGTGGCAATGAAGGTGGTGGCGGCGAAAGCCAGTCCAAAGGCGACGGTGCGATGCACCAGGCCCATCCGTTCGGTTTCATTGAAGGTCTCCATCTCGGCTCTCCTGGGTTTGGCTTGTACGGGCCTGGAATCTTCCCTGCCCTGTTGGTGTTATATATGACTATAACACTAACTCAGTGTCAACCCCCTCCCCAAGAAATGGCAGCCAGGCCCCTTATTGGGGCCGGTTGGCGGCCCCGGGGCAGTAAAATCCGCCCCCACCCACCGGCCCTCGCCGGTCCCCCTCCGCCATTGCCTGGAGTACTGATGAAGAAGCCCGTGACCGTCACCATCACCGGGGCCGCCGGCCAGATCGGCTATGCCCTCGCCTTCCGCGTTGCCTCGGGACAATTGCTGGGGGGTGACCAGCCGGTGAACCTGAACCTGCTGGAGATCCCGCCAACGCTGCCCGCGCTGCAGGGTGTGGTGATGGAACTCAACGACTGCGCATTTCCGTTGTTGAACAAGGTGGTGGCAACCGACGATGCAAAGGTTGCGTTCCGTGACTCGCAAGTCGCGCTGCTGGTCGGTGCGCGTCCCCGCGGCCCCGGCATGGAACGCAAGGATCTGCTGCTCGCCAACGCCGCGATCTTCTCCGCGCAGGGCAAGGCGATGAATGAAGTCGCCGACCGCAACATCAAGGTCCTGGTGGTCGGCAATCCGGCCAACACCAACGCGCTGATCGCACGCGCCAACGCGAAGGACCTGAACCCGCGCAACTTCACCGCGATGACGCGGCTGGATCACAACCGCGGCCTTTCACAACTGGCCGAGAAGACCGGCTCGCACACCACGGATATCCGCAGGTTCACCATCTGGGGCAACCACTCCTCGACGCAGTACCCGGACATCTCGCACGCGACCATCAGCGGCAAGCCGGCGAAGTCGCTGGTGGACCGGAAGTGGATCGAAGAGACGTTCATTCCGGTGGTGCAGCAGCGCGGCGCCGCCATCATCAAGGCGCGCGGCGCATCATCCGCCGCATCCGCCGCCGCCGCCGCGATCGATCACGTGCATACCTGGGTGAAGGGCACTGCGGACGGTGACTGGGTTTCCATGGCAGTGCCCGCGGACGGCAGCTACGGGATCAAGGAAGGCGTGATCTATTCGTACCCGGTAACCACGAAAAAGGGGGAATACACGATCGTGCAGAACCTCGCTGTCGATGACTTCAGCCGCAAGCGCATGGACGCCAGCGACGCCGAGCTGCGCGAGGAACGCGACGGCGTCAAGGACCTGCTGTAACGCCATGAACGCGGGTCGCATGGCACTGTGCGCGGCGCTTGCTGCCACCTGCCTTGCCGCCTGCCAGCCGAAAGGTGGCGCGACACTCGGCATTCCCAAGCTCGAGCCGCAGATGCGCACGCTGGCCAATGGCCTGCGCGTCTATGCGCTGCCGGACCCGGATACGGCCAATGTCTCGGTGGCGGTGTGGTACGACGTGGGTTCGAAGAATGATCCGCCCGGCCGCTCAGGCTTCGCGCATCTGTTCGAACACATCATGTTCAAGGCCACGGCGAACATGCCGGCGGAGTTCATGGATCGTCTCACCGAGGATGTCGGGGGCATCAACAACGCCTCCACCACCAGCGACTACACCGACTACTACGAGACGGTTCCGGCCAATCACCTGCAGCGCGTGCTGTGGGCCGAGGCCGAGCGCATGGGCTCGCTGGTCGTGGACGAAGCCAACTTCAAGTCCGAGCGAGCCGTGGTGCAGGAAGAATTGCGCCAGCGCGTGCTGGCACAGCCCTATGGCCGGCTGTTCCAGCTCTACCTCGCGCAGGCGAATTTCGCCGTGCACCCCTACGGCCGACCCGGCATTGGATCGATCGAGGATCTCGATGCGGCCACACTCGATGACGTCCGGGCGTTCCACGCCGCGTACTACCGTCCCGACAATGCCGTCCTGGTCGTCGCGGGCAACTTCAATCCAAGGCAACTCGATGCCTGGGTGGACCAGTACTTCGGGCCATTGACCTCGCCAGCGCGCACGATTCCGCGCGTGACCGCGGTGGAGCCGGCGCGCAGCGGACCGAGGTCGTTGACGGTTTACCTGCCCAACGTGCCACTGCCTGCCGTCAGCATTTCCTGGCCCGAGCCGGCTGCCGACAGTCCCGACATTGCGGCCTTGACGATGCTCGATGCGATCCTGCAGCGTGGGCAATCATCGCGGCTGTACCAGTCGCTGGTCTATGAGCAGCAGCTGGCCACGCAAGTGGGTTCCTCCTTTGGGATCAAACACGACCCGGGGGCGTACACACTTGTTGCCATCCTTTCCGAAGGCAAGCCAGCAGACGCTGGACTGGCGGCGCTGCAGGCCGAGGTCGCAAGAATTCGCGACAACCCAGTTACCGCGACGGAGCTGGCTGAAGCACGCAATGAACTGCTGGCCGAGGCGCTGCAGGATCGCGAGACCTCCACCGGTCGTGCCGCAGAACTGGCGCGGTCGGTGATCATCTTCAATGATCCGGCAGCTTCGGATCGTCTGCTTGCGCAATTGCAGACGGTGACCGCCGCCGACGTACAGCGCGTGGCGCGCTCGATCCTGGACGATTCGCACAGCGTCACCATTCGTTACCTGCCCGAAACGCCCGGCGTGAAGGGCGACACCATCGCCAGTGCTGCCACCATCGAATCGACCGCAATCGACATTCCCGCCACGGAGATTCCGGCCTTCGCGCTGGCGCCTGCCGGGCAGCGCGAGGCACCGCCTGCGCCGGGGCCCGCTGTGGCCGCAAAGGTTCCGGAAGCTGTCGAGAAGACGCTGGCCAACGGCCTGCGCGTGATCGTGGCCAGGCGCGCAGGGTTGCCGCTGATTGCGGCGGCGCTCAGCGTCAATGCAGGTGGCGCACTCGATCCAGCCGATCACGCCGGCCTTGCTGCGATGACTGCGGACCTGACCACGCGCGGCACAGCCACCCGCTCGGCCACCGACATTTCGCGCGCGGTGGAGAGCCTGGGCGCATCCCTGGGCGCGGACGCGGATGCCGATGCGTCGAGTCTGTCGATCCTGACAGTGACCGATCAGGCACCGCAGGTCTTTGCGGTGATGGCCGACGTGGCCATGCATCCGGCCTTCCAGCAGGCAGAACTGGACCGCGCCCGTCAGGAAGCGCTCGATGATCTTGCCGTGTCGCTGCGCCAACCCGGTGCGGTGGCAGGGTATGCAGTGACACGGCGGCTGTTCGGTGCCGGGCCCTATGGCAAGACGCCTTCACCGCATTCCATCGAGAGCATCAAGCGCGAGGATGCCGTCGAATTTCATGCCCGCTGGTGGCGACCCGACAACGCGTTGCTGGTGATCAGCGGCGACATCGAACCTGCGGCGGGCTTCAAACTGGCGGAAGACGCCTTTGGCGCTTGGGCAAAGCCGGAAGCCCCGCTGCCCGTGCAGCCCGAATACGCGGCAGCTTCCGCAGCCAGGCAACCGCTGATCATCGACATCCCGAAGATCGGCCAGGCTGCGGTGGTGATGGGCAACATCGGGCCGGGCCGCACTTCCGCGGACTACTTTCCGACGCTGGTGGTCAACGACCTGCTCGGCGGCGGTTACTCCTCGCGCCTGAACACGGAGATTCGCATCAAGCGCGGGCTATCGTACGACGCGACCTCGGAATTCACTGCCCGTCTCCATGGCGCTCCCATCGTGGCCGGCGCGCAGACCCGCAATGACGCCGTACCGCAGGTGGTGCAACTGCTCGGCAGCGAATTGCGTCGCCTGGGCAGCGAGGCGATCCCGGAAGCCGAGCTCGGTAGTCGCAAGGCAGTGTTGATCGGGAGATTCGGGCGCTCCGTCGAAACGGTGGAAGGCCTCACCGGCCGGCTTTCAGAACTGGCGCAGTTCGGCCTGCCGCTCGGCGCACTGCAGACCTACGCCAGCGATGTGGCGGGCGTGACCGGTGAACAGGCGCAGGCCGCCGCCAGGGCCCACTTCGATCCGGCTGCGGCCAGCCTGGTCGTGGTGGGCGATGCGACTGTGTTCAGGTCGCAGCTCAAGGCGAAGTACCCGCAGCTTGAGACCATCGCCATCGACAAGCTGGATCTGGACAGCGCCACGCTGCGCTGACCCAAAAAGAAAGTGCGCCGGCTGTTGCCAGCCGGCGCCCGCTTCACTCACGGCACTCTCGCCTGATCAGTTGAACTTGCGTTCGAGCGATACAGCCCAGGTGCGCGGAAGCCCGGGCACGCCGGTCACCACACCAAGCTGGCCTGTCGAGACATCGCTCTTCGACATGAAGTAGTACTTGTTGAAGAGGTTCTGCACTTCCAGTGCCACCTTCCAGTCCTCGCTACGCGCGTAAGTGATCCTGGCATTGGCGAGGAAGCGACCATCAACCTTGCTGAAGGAGGTGTTCTCGGCATTGTCATACACCTTGCTCTGGTATGACCCGTCCAGCCGGAAACTGAGCGTGCCCGAAGTGATGCCATGCACGTACTGCGCACCAGCCGAATAGGTCAGCTCCGGCGTATACGGCGTGATGTTGTTGTGATTGATGGCCGTATTGAGCAGGAATCCGGTACCGGCGTCGTAGTCCGATGTGAACTTGAAGTCCAGCACACTGATGCTGCCGTCAAACGAGAACCCACCACCCGGATAGACGGAGGCCTCGATCTCGGCACCCTTCACATCCGCTGCACCGATGTTGTCGGGACGCAGGCAGGGCTCCGCGGGAAACCCATCGGTTGCGGCTTCCGGGCACGACTGCTTGCGCAGCTGAATGTCCTTGAACTTGTTCAGGAACACGGCACCGTTCAGGCGCATACGCTTGTCGAACAGGTCGGACTTGAACCCGATCTCGTATGTAGTAAGCGTCTCGGGTTTGAACGGCAACCGCTGGGTCACAAAGAACGGCCGCGGATTGACGCCGCCGCCCTTGAAGCCGGTCGACGCCGAGGCATACGCAAGGAAGTCATCGGTGAACCGGTAGTCGGCAACCACGCGCCAGTCGGTACGATGACCCTTGAAGCTGCCGGTAATGTCGTAGATACCCGCGAGCAGGCAGTTCGAGTCGGCGAATAGGGCACAGGTATCAGGGTCTGGTACCGAGCCATCCGGATTGGAACGGTAGTACGTGTAGTCCTTCTGGTCCTTGGTGTAGCGCAGGCCGCCGGTGAGGCTCATCGCCTCGGTGGGGTGGATGGTTGCCGTGCCGAAAACCGCCTTCGTGGTGCTGGGCGTGGTGTCCGGACCGTGGATGAAGTCGATGGTGGTCGGTATCACATAGTTCAGGTCGACGCGGGCAGTGTAGGTGCCCTTCTGGTCCAGGTAGAAGGCGCCAACGGTGCCCTCGGCAAAGCCATTGCTGGACTTCAGGTTCAGGCGGACTTCAGACGTGAACGCATGGTGGTTCAGCTGATTGTCCAGCTGCGCCACCGCCAGCGGCGTGGCGTCCTGGTCCTGGCCGAACTTGGATTCGTACTTGCGATAAGAGCCGATATACACAAACTGCACGTTGTCATTGAAGTCATGGCTCACGTTCAGGGCACTGCCCCAACCCTGGAAAGTGGTGATCGGAAGCGCGAAATAGGGCTTGAATGGCGCCTGGCTCGTCGGGTCCATGGCATCCATGAAGTTCGAGTAGCTGACGTACTTCGGATTCCAGCCGAGCAGGTCTCCGCCGGTGTCGCAGCTGTATGCGCCATATGGCACGAACGCGCACGACATGTTGACCTGGTTGCCATCCTTCCCGATCAGCCAGGGGTTCGTGTAAACCGGGGCGCCCGAACCGTCCACGGATGCCGAGTTGCCCACCGAGGACGGATCAAATGGAGCGGTGTTCAGATCGCCGGCAGCAATCAAAACGGCCGGAATGGCTTCGGACCGCTCGCGGGTGTAATCAGTCGTCAGGTTGACCTCGGTGCCGTCAGCAGGCATCCAGCGCAGAGCCAGACGGCCGGCTGTGATGTTCTGACCGCCCATCGTCGAGTAGTCGGAGTTGCCAATACCACGAGTGTTGTTTTGGGGCACATTCGACGAGGGATGTGTCTGGCCATAGTCGAGCATGCCGACGTAGCCGTCCTGGCTGCGGGTCATGCCCGACACGCGCATGAAGAGATTGTCCGACACCCTCAGATCGGCCATGCCGCGGACATTGATTGCGTTCAGCTTGCCATACGAAGCACGCAGGGAGCCGGTGTCAGTGCCCTCGGGCTTGGCGCTGAATACCTTGATCGCACCGCCGATGGAGTTCTTGCCGGCCAGCGTGCCCTGCGGGCCGCGCAGGATCTCGATGCGATCCAGGTCGACCAGCTCCAGCAGCGAGCTCGACATGGTTGGTATGTAGACGTCGTCGACGTAAAGACCGACGCCAGGTTCAACCGCGTAGTTGAAATCCACCTGGCCCACGCCGCGAATGAACGCGGTCAATCCAGTGCCGCCGTTCTGTGGCTGCGGCCGCAGCGATACGTTTGGCGCCTGCGCTGCGACTTGCGCAATGTTGGTCTGGTTGCGGGCCTCGAGCATCTCGGCGTTGACGGCCGTGATCGCGATCGGCGTGTCCTGAAGGTTCTGTTCGACGAACTGGGCGGTGACCACCACTTCGGGAAGTTCGGTGGCGGATTGTGGCTGGGCTGCCTGTACCGACTGTTGAGCCAGTGATGCAGCGAGGGATAGCCCCACTGCCCGCGTCACCAGTGAACGTACTGACATCGACATGGGACCCCCTAAGTTCTTTGTTGAGAGCCAGCGTGACCGTGCTGACCGGTCAGAACTGTCTCTAAATTGGTTGCGGGAAGCTACTTACATATTTCACGCATGCACAAGAAGTAATCGGCCATTGCCCGGGCAATGTCCCCTCATCACGGAAAGAACTCCGCCCCGGGCGGACGACCGGACGATCCCCAGCGCTCGGACGAGTCCCAGTGTTCGGCAATTTTTCCCGACTTGTCGTCCAGCCGAAACACGTCGAACCAGGTCATCTCGTAGGTCTCGTCCGGCTTCTCGCGATCGCGCACCTTGCGGGCCCACATCACCACCACCATATCGCCCTCGGCAATGATGTCGATGATGGGGAAGCGCGAAGTCTCCTCCACCGGGCGCGGTGGACGCGCCTTGCCGATGGTGTTCACGAACGCATCGCGCCCGGACTCCACGTTCGGGTTGTGCTGCACGTATTCCGGTGTCATGAACTCCGCAGCGCGTTCCATGTGTCCGCCCTCGTACACGATGCGCCAGAAGTCGTAGACGAACTGCTGGTTGCGCGCCAGCTTCGGGTCGCTGCTTTTCAGCAGCGCACGCTGGTCCGGCGCCACCACCAGCGGCTTGCCGGATGGCGTGACGCCGGGAGCAGGCCGCGCGGTGGGCGCATCGGCCGAACACGCGGCTCCACAACAGGCAGCCAGCAGCAAGATTGCGACGTTGCGCATGAGATCCCCCAGGTTGGTGTTCGGATATGCCGAAGATTGTGCCACCAGATGCAGGCACTCAGATGCGTTGCGCGGTCTCGATGAAGGCCCCCAGGTAGCCGATGCGCTGATCGGCGGTGCGCAGGCCCAGGTGAATGTGCTTCGGCATTCCCTTGCGCCCCAGTCGCACCGGTACGACCGGCACATGCGCCTCCTGTTCCTCCACCAGCCAGCGCGGCAGTGCGGCCACCCCGCGGCCGGCAGCCACCATCTGCAACATCAGGTCGGTGGACTCGATGGTCTTGTGGCCGTGCGGCGTGACGCCGGCCGGCGTCAGGAAGAGGTTGTAGATATCGAGGCGCTCGGTGGTGACGGGATAGGTGATCAGCACCTCGTCGGCCAGCTGGGCCGGCTCGACAAACGGTCGGCCGGCCAGCCGGTGATTGCGCGCGACCACCAGCACCTGCTCGTAGTCGAACACCGGGATGAACTTGAGCCCCGGGCGCACTTCCGGATCCGGCGTGACCACCAGATCGATCTCGTGGTCCAGCAACGCTGCAATGCCGCCGAAGCGGAACTTCTGTTTCACATCGACATCCACATCCGGCCAATGCGGCAGGTAGCGCGCCACCGCCTTCAGCAACCACTGGTAGCAGGGATGACATTCCATGCCGATGCGCAGCGTTCCACGCGTACCTTGCGCGTACTGGCGCAGCGCGCCTTCAGCGCTTTCCAGCTGCGGCAGCAGGCGGTTGGCCAGCGCCAGCAATTGTTCACCGGCTGGCGTGAGGCGCAGCTTGCGACCCTCGCGCTGCCAGATGCCGGCTCCCAGATCCGCTTGCAGCTTGCGCACCGCGTGACTCAGCGCCGACTGGGTCAGGTGCAGGCGCCCGGCCGCAGCGGTCAGCGAACCCTGTCTGTCCACCTCGCGGACCAGGATCAGGTGGCTGCGTTCGATCACGGCAAGTAATTATAAATATTCATGCATTCGTGAATATATATCACTTTTGATCATGTATCAGGATCACTAGCATGAGCCCATGACCACACAATCCGCGGCCGGCGTTCAGGCACCCGAACCCTCCTCGTTCCATCCCCAGCTACCGGCCCGCCACGACCATGTCGGCAGCCTTCTCAGACCCGACTACCTGCTGGCAGCCCGGCTACAACGAGCCCGCGGAGAGATCGATGCCGCCGCTCTGCGCGTGGTGGAAGACCGCGCCATCGCCGAGATCGTGAAGTTCCAGCAGGACATCGGCCTGAAGGCCATCACCGACGGCGAATACCGCCGCACCTATTTCCATCTCGACTTTCTGGAACAGCTCGGTGGCGTCGGTACGGCGAAGCCGATCCAGGTCCAGGGGCCCGACGGCAAGCTGCAGCTGGCACCGCCGGTCATCAAGGTGACCGGCAAGGTGCGCCACGATCGACCCATCGAGCTGGAGAACTACCAGTCCCTGCAGCGGCTGCTGGCACCCGGCAGTGTGGCCAAGGTCGCCATTCCATCGCCCACCATGCTGCACTTCCGCGGCGGTCGCGCCGGCATCGATCGCGATGCCTATCCGGAACTTGATCCGGATTTCTACGACGATGTCGCCCGCGCCTACGGCGATGAACTCAACACGCTGCATGCGGCCGGATGCCGCTACGTGCAACTGGACGATACCAACCTCGCCTATCTGTGCGACCCGAAGATGCGCGAAGCGGCGCGCGCACGTGGCGATGATCCGGACGAACTGCCGCGCCGCTATGCCTGGTTCATCAACAAGGTGGCGCAATACAAGCCGCGCGACATGCTGCTGGCCATGCACCTGTGCCGTGGCAACTTCAAGAGCACCTTCGCCGCCAGCGGCGACTACGAGCCCGTGGCCGAGGCGCTGCTCTCGGAGATGGACATCGACGCCTATTTCCTGGAATACGACGACGCACGCAGCGGCGACTTCCGGCCATTGCGCTTCCTGCAGAAGGGCAAGACCGCGGTGCTCGGGCTGATCACCACCAAGGTCGGCGAGATGGAAGACCGCGATGTGCTTAAGCGCCGCATTGACGAGGCAGCACGCCATGCGCCGCTGGAACAGCTGGCACTGTCACCGCAATGCGGCTTTGCCAGCAGCGCCGAAGGCAATGACATCAGCTGGGACAACCAACGCCGCAAGCTGGAGCTGGTGGTGAGTCTGGCCCGCGAGGTCTGGGGCGAAGAATAATCTCCGCACCGCTGCGCAGCCGAACTGGTGAAGTGCTACTGCCAGGCGGTAACGGCGGCCAGGCGTGCGCGCCGGGCATCGCGCTGGGCCACGATGTCGGCCAGCGTCGATTCAGACTCCGGCCCCCGGCGCAATGCATCCAGATAGACCGCGATGTAACTGCGATCCACCGGCGCGCCGCTGGCCGCGATCTGCGGCTCCAGCAGGCGGTGCAACTCCACCAGGTTGTACCAGGGCACGCTCGGATACACATGGTGTCCGATGTGCCAGTTGATGTTGTTCCAGAAGAATGAATTGACGGGATTGGAGATGATGGTGCGGGTTCCCGCCATCTGGCCGGCATTCCAGGGCGCACCGTAGTGCTCGGCGACAAAGCGCATCGAATTGAGCAGCGACAGCACCAGTATCGGCCACAGCAACAGCCCCAGCACCTTGCCCACTGCGCCATGCTCCGCGGCCCAGGTCAGCAGCGCCCAATAGACAGCCACCTTGAGCACGATCTCGAACGCGTGAATGGCCCACTGGCGCGGACCGAAGGCCTTCACCGGATAGATGAAGTTGAAATAGATGAAACTCAGCACGCCCCCGGCCAATGCGTACGCATAGAACTGCACGAAGTCGAGCACGCCGCGCTTGCCCATGGTGAACGCATCGGGATCGCGCGGCGAGCGGTTGTACCGATGATGCTCGATGTGATCCTCGCGAAAGCCCGTGAACGTCGCGAAGATCGGAATCATGCACAGCACGCCGAAGATCCAGTTTGCCGCCCTGCTGCGAAACAACGTGTAGTGCAGCGCGTCGTGCATGAACGTGACCATGCCCATCCACAAGTAACCCAGCCCGATGTAGGCCGACCACAGCACCACGGTTGAATCCGTGTTCCAGGCAACGAGGCACAGACCCGCCATCAGCCCGATGAAAAGGGGAATCTTGGTGAGGTTCGGCAGCAACCGGAACTGGCGCAGGCGGTCCAGATCACTCTTGGCGATCTGCGGGATTGCAGTGCGGGACATCGAGCAGAGACCTTCTCTAGTTGTTGGCCGGCGGGGCGAATCTAGTACACCCCGGCCATGACCGCCATGAACGGGTAGAGGTTGCCATAACAGTCCTCTCGGCCGGAGCCGAATCCCTGCGACCCGCTGGCCTCGCGGACGGCGCGGCCCACATTACCCCAGATTCCGCATGGATGCGTGCCGCGGGGACGCCGCCTGCGGGCCCCAGGCGCTATAGTCTGCCCAATGTTGCTCGCCGCCATTCTTACGCTGCTGTTCGTCATCGCCGTGCTGGTACTGGCCTACAAACGCCTGCCACTGCTGTCGTTCTCGGTGGTCTGTACGACGCTGTTCGTGGTCTACAGCGTATTCGGGGAGCCATCAGGACTGTGGAAGGGGCTGCTGCTGGTCCTGCTGGTGTTGATGTGGCTGTTCAACCTCCGGCCGCTGCGCCGCGCTCTGATCTCACGGCCCTTCCTGAAGGCCTACCTCAGGATGTTGCCGACCATGTCTTCGACCGAACGCGATGCGCTGGAAGCCGGCGGCGTGTGGTGGGACGGGGAGTTGTTCACCGGCAAGCCGGACTGGGACAAGCTGCTGGACACCCCGCCCGCGCGGCTCACGCCCGAGGAGCAGGCATTCATCGATGGCCCGGTCGAGGAGCTGTGCGCGCTGGTCGAGGACTTCGACGTCACGCACCGCCGCGCCGACCTGCCACCGGAAGCCTGGGAGTTCATCAAGCGCGAGCGCTTCTGGTCGATGATCATTCCGAAGCGCTATGGCGGCCTCGAGCTCGGCCGCTATGCCCAGTCTTCGGCACTGACCAAGCTGTCGAGCCGCAGCATCACGCTTGGCGTCACGGTGATGGTGCCCAATTCGCTCGGGCCGGGTGAACTGCTGGTCCACTACGGCACCGAGGAACAGAAGAACCACTACCTGCCACGCCTGGCGCGCGGCGAGGAAATTCCCTGCTTCGGGCTGACCAGCCCGGTGGCCGGTTCGGATGCGGCGTCGATCACGGATACCGGCATCGTGTGCCGCGGGATATATGAAGGCCGCGAAGTCATCGGCATCCGGCTGAGCTTTTCAAAGCGCTACATCACGCTGGCGCCGATCGCCACGGTGATTGGTCTCGCGTTCCGGCTGTTCGATCCGGATCACCTGATTGGTGAAGTGGAAGACATCGGCATCACCTGCGCGCTGATTCCGCGCAGCACCCCGGGCATCGTGATCGGGCGGCGCCACTTTCCGCTCAATATTCCGTTCCAGAACGGACCCATCCAGGGACAGGATGTGTTTGTTCCGGTCGAGTTCATCATTGGCGGAGTCGCGCAGGCGGGACGTGGCTGGCGCATGCTGGTCGAGCAGCTCGCCGTCGGCCGCTGCATCTCGCTGCCGGCAAACGCTACGGGCGGTGCGATGGTGGCTACCTGGACCACCGGCGCCTATGCACGCATCCGCAAGCAGTTCGGCCTGTCGGTGGGCAAGTTCGAAGGCGTGGAACAAGCCATCGCGCGCATCGTCGGCAACACCTACATCATGGACGCGGCACGCAGCGTGACCACCGGCGCACTGGATGCCGGCGAGAAGCCGGCCGTGCCTTCGGCGATCCTGAAGATGCATCTGACCGAATTGAGCCGCAAGGTCGGTGCCGATGCCATGGACGTGCACGGTGGCAAGGGCATCATGCTCGGGCCGCGCAACTATCTCGCCCGCGGCTGGCAGGCCTCACCCATCGGCATCACCGTGGAAGGCGCAAACATCCTCACACGCAACCTGATCATCTTCGGCCAGGGAGCCATACGCTGCCATCCGTTCGTGTTGAAGGAAATGGAGGCGGCGCGTTCTCCGCAGGGCGAACGCAGCGTCGCGGACTTCGACCGGGCGCTGTTCGGCCATATCGGCTTCACGATCTCCAATGCCGTGCGCTCGCTGGTCATGGCGGTGACGCTGGCGCGTTTCGAAAGCACGCCGGGCAGTGGTCCGATCCGGCGTTACTACCAGCACATCGAACGCTTCTCGGCGTCGTTTGCGTTCGCCGCCGATGTGGCGATGCTGTCACTCGGCGGCTACCTGAAGAAGAAGGAGAGCCTGTCCGCACGGCTGGGTGACGTGCTGTCCTACCTGTACCTGGCATCGATGGTGCTCAAGCACCATCACGACCACGGCTCACCCCGGGAAGATCTGCCCATCGTCGAATGGGCCTGCCGCGACCTGTTGTATCGCGCGCAGGAACAGCTGCATGGCTTCCTGCGCAATTTCCCGAATCGCCTGCTGGCGTGGCTGATGCGTTCGCTGATCTTCCCGCGCGGTCGCACGTACTTTTCGCCCAGCGACCGGCTCGGCGCGCAACTCGCCGGGCTCGCCATGGAGCCGGGCCCGTCGCGCGACCGGCTGTGCCGCCACATCTTCCGCGGCCGGGCCCAGGACAATCCGCTGGCGCTGCTCGACGAGGCGCTGCGGCTGTCCATCGTCACCGAACCACTGGAGCGCAAGCTGCGAGTCGAGGGCGTCAAATCCGGCCGCATCAAGGCGCTGGACATGCCCGGGCAGATTGCCGAGGGACGCGCATTAAACATCCTTACTGAAGAACAGGCTGCATTGCTGCTGGACTATGATCGCCGGATCATGCAGATCATCAATGTGGATGACTTCGCGCCCTCCGAACTCCCGGCAGGCGTCTGATCAACAACCCATCCAAGGAGACTCATCATGTCGCGACTGCTGCCTCTCGCCGTGCTGCTTGCCGGCACGACCACCATGCTTTCCGCTTCGGCCCAGGCCCCCGGGATGCCGCCCCTGACCGCCGCGCCACAAGGCGCGAAGGTGTACATCGTCAGTCCGGCCACCGGCGCCACGGTGTCGAGCCCGGTGAAAGTGGTATTCGGGCTTGCGGGCATGGGCATTGCGCCGGCGGGCATCCAGGCCGAGAACACCGGGCATCACCACCTGCTGATTGATACCGACATCCCCAGGGACACCAGCCAGCCCTTGCCCACCAACGACAATATCCGCCACTTCGGCAAGGGGCAGACCGAAGCCAGCATCGAGCTCTCGCCGGGCAAGCACACCCTGCAGCTGGTGATCGGCGACTACCTGCATCGTCCGCTCAATCCAGTCGTCGCCTCGCCGAAGATCACCATCACCGTGAAGTAGGCGCACAGCGCGCGGGCGGCGGCCGGGCACAAGATGTACCTGTCTTTCTACGGCCTGGCCGACAAGCCCTTTTCGATCACGCCGGATCCGCGCTATCTGTTCCTCGGCGGCCGCCACGCCGAGGCGCTGGCGCACCTGGTTTACGGCATCACCGACGCCGGCGGCTTCATCCAGCTGACCGGCGAAGTCGGCACGGGCAAGACCACGGTGATCCGCTCGCTGCTGGCACGCCGGCCCGACAACGCCGAGATCGCGCTGATCCTGAACCCGGGCCTGGACGCGCGCCAGTTCCTGCAGACCATCTGCGAGGAGCTGGGAATGCAATTGCCACCGAGCGCGGCGGGCAACCTGAAGGAGCTCATCGACCATCTCAACCGTCACCTGCTGGCAGCGCATGCGGCAGGCCGCCGCGTGGTGGTCATCGTGGACGAGGCGCAGAACCTGGCGCCTGAAGTGCTGGAACAGGTGCGGCTGCTGACCAACCTCGAGACTGAAACCCGCAAGCTGCTGCAGATCATCCTCATCGGCCAGCCCGAGCTGCGCTCGATGCTGGAGCGCAATGAGCTCAGGCAGCTGGCACAGCGCATCACCGGCCGCTATCACCTGGAACCGCTGACGAAGGACGAGTCGATTGCCTATCTGCGCCATCGCCTGCGCATCGCCGGCGCCAATCACGAGATCTTCACGCGCAGCGCGTTCAACGAGTTGTACCGGGCCAGCGAAGGCGTGCCGCGCCTGCTGAACGTGATTGGAGATCGCGCACTGCTGGGCGGCTACAGCGAAGACCGGCACGTCGTGAACGGATCGCTGGTGCGTCGCGCGGCCGCTGAAGTCTCCGGCCATCGGGTATTGCCTGCCTGGCTGCCGTGGCTGGTCGGTGGGGCCGCAGCAATATTGCTGAGCGCCACCACATGGTTCGTGTGGAACCAGCAACAGACAACAGTGGTTGCAGCACCGCCGGCGGAAGTCGCCGCCGAGGCTCTGCCCGAGGCTCCGCCCGCACCGCCGCCAGCACCACCCGACCTGCCTGCATTGCTGCACGACGCCACCGCAGTCACCGATCAGGACGGCGCCTACAAGCAACTGTTCGCGCTGTGGAATGCCGGCTATGTCGCCGGATCGGATGAGGCCTGTGCGCAGGCGGTGCAGCAGGGACTTGAATGCCTCGAGGAATCCGGTGGCCTTGAAGCGCTGCGCCGTTACAACCGCCCGGCGTTGCTGCAGGTCGCTGACGACACCGGCACCCTGCACCAGGTGGTCCTCACGCACCTCGGTCAGGACAGCGCGCAGCTGCTGCTCGGTGATGCCGGACACGAAGTGCCAATCAACGAACTGGAACCACGCTGGAACGGGAACTTCCTGCTGTTGTGGAAGCCATCACGCGGTGAACCGCGCGAGCTGTCGATGGGAATGAGCGGCGAGCCGGTGCAGAACCTGCGGTTGCGGCTGATGCGCGCCATGGGTATCGAGCCGGAGCAGGTCACGCCCGGCGAGATCCTCAGCAATGACTTCGATGAATCCCTGCAACGGCTGGTTCTGGAATTCCAGCGCACCAACGGCCTGGTGCAGGATGGCGTGGCCGGGTCGCGCACGCGCGCGCTGCTCGACACCCAGCTGGCCGATGCCGATACACCGCTGCTGTCACTGGTGATCAAGTAGATGTCTTTCATCCTCGACGCATTGAAGAAGGCCGAATCCGAGCGCCACCGCACATCCGGACCCGTGCTGGTGGACGTGCGCATTGCCGCGCCGCGCCGCCGCCTTCCGGCGTGGGCCTGGGTACTGGGCGCAGTGCTGCTGGCAAACCTGCTGGTGCTGGCGTGGCTGCTCACACGCAAGCCCGCTGCACCGGTGACCACAGCGGCCACCACTGCAACTCCATCGGTCAACATCACCCCGTCCGCACCTGCACCGGCACCGCCGCAAGCCTACGCGCCGCCCCCGGCCGCCTCGCCTGTGCAGCCGCCGCCCGCGGCGCGGCGCGTCCCTGTGGATCAGCTGCCAACCGCGAAGGAGCTGGAATCGGCCGGCGTATCGCTGCCGCCGCTGCTGATGAATCTGCACGTGTACGACCCCACGCCGTCACAGCGCTACGTGCTGCTCAACGGCGTGCGCCTGACCGAGGGCGAGTTCACTCCCGACGGCATCAAGGTGGAGACCATCACCGAGCGCGGCGTGGTGCTCGAAGCGCGCGGGCAGCGCTTCCTGCTGCCAACCGGCGGCTAGCAGAGCGCTACTCGGCGATGTACCAGCGCTTGTCGACCTGCTCCACCACCAGCGCCGGATAGGGCAACCCCTGGCCCGTGAGGTCGTACACCGCGCGTGTGCCGGCATACTGGAAGCGCGGTGCGCGCTCACGCGCCAGCCGCAGCGCGGTGAGCATCTGCCCGCGCAGCTCTTCGCGGTTTTCACAGGTCTGGATCAGCGCCTTCAGCGCCTTCTTCCCGGTGGTCGCCCGGAAGTTCGGGCTCATCTGCTTGCTGTAGTAGCCGTCGCAGTTCCCGGCCTTCAGGTTCTTTTCCGCCGCGTCGAACAGTTCGATCACTTCCTGCGGGCTTGAGATGGCTGGCGCGGCGGCCTGCGCGACCGCGGGCGCCGGCGTCGCCGGCGCCATTCCGGGCGGATTCACACGACCAGTGCGCAGGTCGTCGATCTGGGCCTGCAGCTCCAGCGGCAGCGCCGCCTTCCAGTCCTTGCCCCACGGGACGATCGACACCACCACCGGCACCCGCACGGTGCCCCTGTCTTTCTGCGGTATCAGGCGACCCACCATCTGCACCATGCCACCGCTGTCGTTCACGGCTTCGAGCCAGTCCACACGCTCGAACTCGCGACCATCAAAGCGCAGCCGCGCTGCCAGCGTGGCAAAGAAGTTCTGCGGCGTGAGCCGCTCGATGTCGGTCAGCGGCATGCCGGGCCCGAACAGGCGCGAGCGCACCAGGCTTTCGTTGCGGTCGGCCTCGAGCTTCATTTCGTCGAGCAGGCGCTTGCGCAGCTCGCCCAGCTCGCTCTCGTGAATGGTCTGCGCCATGGCGCGCGCATCGCCCGCAGCCAGGGCCGCCAGATACTCCTCGGCGGCGCGGCGCTGTGCGGCACTGTTTTCCGCACGCGGATTTTCCTGGGCATCGCTCCGGCCCGCCGCCATCCCCGGAGCCGACATCAGGCATGCAGCGGCCAGCAGTGCGGACAAAACCCCTCGTCTGGACATCGTCATGTGGAACCAGTCCTCAATTACGCAATGTGCACGTCTACCGGCTTCACAGATCGGGAATCCGGCCACCCGTGAAGGTTGTACCTCCCGCCCAGCTCCGTAAAGTCCTCTAAAGAGTAGGGAGCGCGGGACGAGCGCCTCCCGCCATACGAAAATGCGCTGGAGACGGTCTTGAGTGCAACTCCCTTGTCCCGCACCGGGAATGAGGCGTCCGCCAACTCCCCGGGGGTGCAGGGCGCCGGCAGGCGGCTGATTGCCGTGACCCGCGATGCGGGTCTAGCCCGGGCCTTGCAGGAATTGAAGGACGAAATCTCCGTCGTCATCGTGCCGGACCTGCGCCAGTTCAGCGACGAGATACTGCGCCATGGCAGCAACCTGGCATTGCTGGATTCCGCCGTCGTGGAAGATGCGCTGCCGCGGCTGGTGGACGCCCTGACGCGGCAGTTCCCCGACCTGCGCCTGATGGTTGCCGGCCAGAGCGGTGAGCAGACCGAGCTGGCCTCACGCATTGCCAGTGAAAGGGTCTTCCGCTTCGTCCACAAGCCCGCCTCGGCACAACGTCTCAAACTGTTCGTGGAAGCTGCCGCGCGCGGAAGCCAGAGCCGAAGCGCTGCCCTGGAAGGCGCACCACCGCACCCGCCGTCGCGGCTGGCCTTCATCCTGGCTGGCCTGGTGGCGGTGTGCATCGCAGTGGCCGCAGCCTGGCTGTTCTGGCCTGAGGGTGCGGCGGCCCGCCTCAACGCACGCGACCTGGCCAAGCTTGAGCAGATGATGCATCAGGCCGCAGATGCCACGGCCGCGCATCGCTTCGTGTCCTTCGACGGCAGCAGCAGTGCCGAGCTTTACCGGGACGTGCTCACACTCGATGCCGTGAACGAGCAGGCACACGCCGGCCTCGACAATGCACTGGACAGCGCGATCGGTGATGCCCGGCAGGCACTGGCAGCGGGGCAGCTGGATGCGGCCACCAACACCATGGAAGCTGTGCGCCTGATAGACCCTGACCACCGTGGCCTCACGCAGTTGACTGCCGACGTTCAGGCTGCAACCACGCGCGCGCTGGCGGATTCCACGGCGCGGAAATTGATGGCCGAGCGCCAGCAGCAGATTGAGGCGGCGCTGGGCGAGATGTCCGAACGCATCCGGGCAGGTGCACTGCTCGATCCCGAACCGGACAATGCGATCAGCCATTTCCTGTCGGCGCAGAACCTGAGTCCTGGCGATCCTGCCGTGCGCAGCGCGCGCAATGAACTCACGGCCGCGCTGGTGGCGGGTGGTGAACAGGCACTGCAGGACAAGCATGTGCAGGACGCCCGCCGTCATGCGGTGGCCGCCAGTCGCATCAACAACAGCGCGACAGGCCTCGCGGCACTTTACTGGCATCTCGAGGAAGCCGAGACCGCGGCGGCAGCTCCGCCACCCAAACCCCGACCCCTTCCATCGGCATCGGAGATGGCTCGCACCCTGGAGGCAGTGGTCCAGGTTGCGCCGGTCGCCGCACCCGAACCGAAGGAACTGGCGCCCGCGCCACCCCCGAAACCCGCCGAGCCGGTATGGGTGCCCGGTGAAGGCGTGATCCCGGTCAGCCAGCTCACGGCACTGCGCCGCGGCCAGGCCGATTACCCGAACGAGGCGCGGGTCGGGCAGATTTCCGGGTGGGTGGAGATGGAGTTCACCGTCGCACGCAATGGCTCGGTCAAGGATGTCGAAGTCACCTCATCTGAACCGCGACGCACCTTCGACAACGCCGCCGTGGTGGCCATGCGTGACTACCGCTTCGAGCCGGTGACCAGGGACGGTCAGCCGGTCGAACAACGCGCCCGCATGCGCATGCGCTTCACCTTCCAGAACCAGTAGACGCAAGCATTGATGGCCAGCGCCATACGCATCCTGGTTGTGGCGGACGACGCAGAGGCCGGGCTCTGGCTGCAGGAACTGCTCGAGTCCCAGCCACTGGCCGGGCACGTCGAAGTGGAGGACAACACCGCGTTCGAGCAACGGCCGGCCGCCACGCTGGCCCGGTCATTCGATCTGCTGGTCTGCCTGGCGGACTTCTCTCCCGAATCGACGGAGGCATCATTCGCGTGGATCGAGCGTGCACTGGCGCCACCGGGTGCGCCGCCGGTGGTCGTGGTGGCAGAGAACGGCGATGAGCTGGCGGCGACCGGCAGCCTGCATCGCGGCGCCACCGACTATCTGCCGCGCGATCTGCTGGACGCCCAGGCGCTCAATACAAGCCTGAAGCTGGCGCGCAAGGCACGCCGGGCGGCGCAACCTGCCCACAAGGAGGACCAGGAAGAGCCGCTTGCGCCCCTGCCGCAGCGACTGCCACGCGACCTGATTCCCCGCTACGTGCTGCTCGATACGCTGGGTGAGTCGATGCGTGCCTCCGTATACCTGGCATTCAGTGCGGCACTGGATCGCCATGTGGCCCTCAAGGTGAGCCATCTCAGTGACGACACCGAACCGCAATTCGCGCGCGAGTTCGAAGCGGTCGGCGCATTGCGCGATCCTGCCGTGGTCGACATCTACGACTACGGACTGCACGAAGGCCGCGAATTCATCGCGATGGAATACTTCCCCTGCGGCGACCTGAAGGCACGGCTGCTGAATCCGATCTCGATGGAAGAAAGCCTGCGCTACGTGGAACGCATCGCGCGCGCGCTGGCAGTAGTGCATGCCAGGGGCCTGGTGCACCGCGACCTGAAGCCACCGAACATCATGCTGCGTGAAAGCGGTGAAGTGGTGTTGATCGACTTCGGCATTGCCAAGAACCTGGAGCACGGCGCGGGCAGCACCCGTACCGGCGTGCTGCGAGGTTCGCCCTACTACATGAGCCCCGAGCAGGCACAGGGTGCCGAACTGGACGCGCGCAGCGACCTGTACAGCCTCGGGGTGATCTTCTACGAAATGCTCACTGGCACGAAGCCGTACATCGCAACGACGGCCATGGAAGTGCTGCAGCAGCACGTCGATCGCGACATTCCCGCGCTGGCCGCGCAACATGCCCGCTTCCAGCCGCTGCTCGAAGGCCTGATGGCCAAGGACCGCAACCAGCGCTTCGCATCCGCCCACGCCCTGCTGGAGAGCATCCACGGCGCAGCGGCTTGACGGATAATCCCCGCGTCATGGATGAGCCCCCCTCCACGCTGGTTGAAGTCCTGCTCGCGACGGGCCGCACGCTGGCCCTGCAACTCAACGACAAGCTCGCCGTAAGGGTCGTGCACAACGCGCCACTGCTGGTCGAATGGCGTGGTACCGAAGATGCCGTGCCGCACACGCTGAAGTTGCTGCTGGAAGAGATGCTGCCGCTGCCCCATGCCGGCGAACTGCTGGAGCAGATCACCACGGCTGCGGCGACCGCGGATGAAGCCGGCGTCGCGCTGGGTACCAGCGTCCTGCGCGTACCGCAGGGCGGTGGTCCGGACCGGTTCGTGGCCATGAGCCTGCATCGCGCCACCGGGACCCGCGGCACGCCGCTGCTGCTGCTGCTGCGGGACGTCACCCCATCCGGAGCTGCGCAGCAGTCGCTGGCCCGCACGCAGCAATCACTGGACGCCGCGCTGGCCATGCTGCGCGCCCAGCCCGCAGCCATCCGGAAATTCCTGACCCAGGCCCTCACGTCGATCGGCGATTTGCGCGCCACGATGCGCTTGCCGGCGCGCGATCAGGAATCCGTGCGTGCCAAGCTCGGGCGGCTGCAGGAGCAGGCCGAGCGGCTGGGCGTGGATGCCTCCGAAGCCGGTGTCGATACCATTGCGACGGCCTGCGCAAACCTTGTGCTGCGCGTGACGACGCTGCTCGAACAACCGCTGATCAGCGGCGATGCGCTGCTGCCGCTGGCGCCGCTGCTGGACCAGGTGGCTTCCAGCATCGGTGACTGTCTGCGCATAGAGGAGCAGCGCCATATCCCTCCAGCCCGGTCACCGGCTGCAACCGCGGCCACCCAGGGGCCTACAGCGCAGGAGAAGGATGCAAAGAGCTGGGCGCGCAATGCGGAACGGGGCTGGAGCAACTTCGTGCGCCGCATTGGCGAGGAACTCGGGATACTGGTGAAGCTGCAGGTGGTCGATGCGCGACTGGTGCCGGAGGGGCTGCGTCGCGATGTCGACGGCATGCTGCAGCACCTGCTGCGCAATGCCGTCGAACACGGCATCGAAACACCCGAGCAGCGGCTGGCCGCCGACAAGACGGTTACCGGCGAAGTGATGATCCGCTTCAGGGACCTGGGGCGACAGGGCATGTCCATGAGCGTGCGCGACGATGGCCGCGGCTTAGACGTCGAGCGGATCGGCCGCGCCGCCGTACTGTCCGGCGTGCTGTCGGAGGAATCACTGCTGGAGTACGAACCCGGCGAGATCGTCGCGCTGATCTTCAAGCCCAGCTTTTCCACCGCGAACCTCGCCGGCGAAGCCGGGCGCGGGCGCGGCATGCACTACCTGCGGCGCGCCGTTGCGCGCCTGGGTGGAGAGATTTCCGTCGCCACCAAGCCGGGCGTCTATACGCGCGTCGTGATCCAGCTGCCGGCTACGGCCCGGTAACCGCGAAGAAACGCAGCTTGCCCGAAGTCTGGGCCACGGCCAGCGTGCGTCCATTGGGCGAAAAGGCCGCGAGACTCGCCGGTCCATCCAGCAACTGGATGTCCAGCGCAGCGCGCTGCCCGGGACCAGGTCGCCACAAAGCCACGCGCCAGTCGCGTCCCGCCGAGACCAGCAGCGGCCCATTGAGCTGGAAGGCAAGTCGCTCGATGCGTTCTTCGTGCGCCTCGAGCTGCAGAGGCTCACTGCCCTCGGGCCCCTTGCCGCTGAAATCCCAGACCACGATGCTGGTTGCGCCGGTTGACGCAGTAGCAAGCCAGCGGCTGTTGGCGCTCCACACCGTCTGGTCCACCTTGCCGGCATAGCCACTCATGCGCGAGCGTTTGCGGGTGTTGAGATAGCGGAAGTTGACCGTACCGTCGGCAAGCCCGTTGGCGGCGACCTTCAGGTCCGGAGAAAGAGCCAGCGTCAGCGGCGTGCCTTCGAGCCCCAGCTGTTCGATGCTCCCGTCAGCGATGCGATCGACGAACAGCGCGCCGTTGCCAGCAGCCAGCAATGCATCGCGGCCGCGCCACACCACATGCGACGGCGCAATCTTGTGGCCGGCAAACTTCGCGGCGGGCCGACCTTCGGCATCGAACAGCAGCAGATCCTTGCCACAGGCTGTGGCCAGCTGGTTGCCATCGCTGCGCCACGCCAGCCCTGCCGGCCAGCGGGGAGACTGCACCACCAGGCGCGGTTCCTGGCCCTGCTGCGCCGGGTTCCACATGCGCACGGCCCCATCCTGTCCACTGCTGGCCAGCACTGCACCCTTCGGCTGCCAGGCCAGTTCCAGCACACCGGGAGCGTGCTCGCCAATCTGCCGCACGATGCCATCGATGCTGGCGACGTAGATTCCGCCCTCGCCGCCTCCTATGGCCAGCGATGCACCATCCGGAGCCCAGGCAAGCGCCACCGGGAAGTCTTCGATGATCGCGGTGCTGCCCGCGTCCAGGCGCGCGCCCCTCGTGGTCATGCCACGCAGCCGAGGAACCCGGCGAGCAGTTCCTGGCGATCGAGCTTGCGGCCGATGAACACCAGCTGGCTGGCGCGTGGTGCTGCGCCCCAATCCCGGTCGGGCCGGCCGTCGAACATCATGTGTACGCCGTGGAATACGTAGCGGCGCTCGTCGCCGGCAATATTGAGCACGCCTTTCATGCGCAGGATGTCCTCGCCATGGCTTTGCAGCAGATAGGACAGCCAGTCGTTGACCTTGCGCGCATCCAAAGCGCGCGGCTCCTCGATGCCGATGGAGCTGATCTCCTCATCGTGATGGTGTGAGGCGAACGCCCGCTCGACCGCAGGCTTGATGCCGAGCGACAGCCCGAATTCGCCCGGCGCGTGTTCGGTGAACAGCGCATAGGCACCGGCCTGGGCGATATCGATGGCGTATTGCCCGCCCATGCACTGCATTTCAAGCGCGAACGGCGCGCTGCCAGGCGCCAGGTGCCCGCCACTTTCCACCTCCTGCGCGGCTTCGGCAAACACGCGCACCGCCGGTTCGATCTGTGCGGCCAGCGCCTCGCCCGTGGCCGCCGCCATCGGCAACAGCGCCACCTTCAGCGCCGCGTGATGGTGATCGTGATGCTCATGGTCATGATCGTGGTCGTGGTCGTGCCCATGTTCACCGGTGGCGCGGACATAGTGCCGGCCCGCAGCCAGTTCATACGCGCCGGCCCATTCGAACGGGTACTGCGGTTCCAGGAACGCGGCGTCCACGCTGAGCGCGCGATCCAGGTCGAAGGCACCCAGGCCCAGCACCACGTCGATCGGCACTTCGGCGTTGACCGCGCGATGGATCTTCGCGGTGCCGTTGATGCCGCGGATCTTCTGCTCGATGCGCGCGATGTCGGGCTCGCCCACCAGATCGGTCTTGTTGAGGATCACCACATCCGCGAAGCCGATCTGGATGGCCGGCTCCTTGAGTTCGGTGAGGTGCTGCTCGAAATGCCGCGCATCCACCAGCGTGACGATGGCATCCACGACGAACTGTTCCTTCAGGTCATCGTCGAGGAAGAACGTCTGCGCCACGGGCCCCGGGTCGGCCATGCCGGTGGTCTCGACCAGGATGTAGTCGAAGCGGTCGCGCCGCCTGGTCAGCTGGTTCAGCACGCGGATCAGGTCGCCGCGCACCGTGCAGCAGATGCAGCCATTGCTGGTCTCGAAGATCTCTTCTTCGGCGCCGATGACCAGCGCCTGGTCCACGCCCACCTCGCCGAACTCGTTCTCGATCACCGCGATGCGCTTGCCGTGGTTCTCCGACAGGATGCGATTCAACAGGGTGGTCTTGCCGGCGCCGAGAAATCCCGTGAGAACCGTGACCGGAATGCGTGCTGGCTTGTTCATCTACTTGCGTCCCGCGGTATCCATTTCCCAGACCGTCACCGGGCAACCCCTGCGCAGCCAGAAGCCCGCGCCCAGGTGCCGGAAGTTCTGCGCCAGCTGCCGCCGGTACCACGCACCACCCCGCAATGACACGGCCGGGTCGGTGCGCGACTGGTCGCAGTTCTCGAACCAGTCTTCGCGCGTCAGCACGCCGAAGTACAGCAGGCCGCGGCACACCCGAGCCAGGTTCTGCAGTGCGCGCTGGGTCTCGGCGGCATTCAGGTACTGGAGCACGTCGTAGCAGATCACCAGTTCGAATTGCCGGCCGCCGGAAGCCTTGCGGCTGAAATCCTGGAGGCCGCTGTGGATCCAGCCATAGCGCTGGCACAGGTACTGGCTGACCTCGAGCCCGGTATAGCTGGCCTTCGGCAGCCCGCGCTTGAGCGGCGCACGCAGTAGCCCCACGCCGCAGCCCGCATCCAGGATGCTGCGCACCGGCAGGCCGATGTGATCGGCCATGGCCGCAATAAGCCTGCCGCGGGCATTCATTTCGGCGCGGTTGGTCACCGCCGTACGCGAGTCGAAATAGAAGCGCTGGTAATACGCCCGGTCAAACTGCTCTTTCATCTATAAAATCGCGCGGATGTCCGCTCCCGCTCCTCGCGTCGGTTTTGTCAGCCTCGGCTGCCCCAAGGCA